>WLWH01001774.1_pt1 | contig 13394 bp, 24 predicted proteins | sample 6712741 | NCBI WGS metagenome assembly WLWH01 (sample SAMN12718694, study PRJNA515312) | sponge metagenome | isolation source: marine sponge | host: Mycale hentscheli | place: New Zealand: South Island, Marlborough, Capsize Point | collected 2003-05-01 | reverse complement strand
AAGCTTCCCAGAATATAAAAAATAATCTGTTTGACTCCCTAAAGTCTGCTGCCCCAACATCAATCTTACTCCACTGCAAGTACATGTAGTGAGTACCAGTAAGATAAGTAGCAACACCTTTATTATTGAACCAGTGACCTTCATCACGACGCTTGAACTCTTCGTCAATATACTCATACCATCTTTCTTTAAAGTGCTCCGGGTATTTATTCCACTCAAATACACTTTTTATTTTATTTAATTCTTTAGGATATTCTTCTCTAGACCATTTGTCTTTATCCTTATTTAGTTTACCTTTAAAAGGTGGTAATGCTATTTTAAGGTTTTGTATTTCATATACATCACCTATTTGACCAGTCTTACTTATAACGACTATGTCGTGTTCTTTGTTATAACCGTACTCCCACTTTTTGCTTTTGTTATTTCTTTTAAGCACGTGAGGTTTTACGTGATCTGTAAGTACAGTAAATAAATTTTGCTTGTACATTACTTAGATCTACCCTCTGCAAAACCCTGAAAGGATTTTTGTTTGCTATCACCTGATTTATCTTCAAGCATACTTTTTTCTTCTTCAATGCGGTTAAGTATTTCAAACGCATCGAATATAGCTAACTTTTTTGTTGCAGCCGCGTTCTTTAAACGATCGGCCGAGATGTCATCATCTGAATCTACAATAGGTTCTTTAGCTACCTTTATTAATTCCTCAACTGCTCTTTGCCCAGCTTGGATTATATTCAACTTGGTTTTCTTGGTGCTCATACTTAATTACAATATCATTTGATTTCATACAATAAAGCCGCTGGTTGTTTACAATAAACTCAAACTCACTGTTAGGTGTAAAGCCTATGGTATCTCCCTCGTTTATTCCTTTAGCTTCTAAGGACTTATTACCGTATTTTAATACACCAATAAGCTTTTGCTCTTTATCGAGCTCTAGATCGTTATTATTTTCAAGTGGCATAGCGAAGCATCTATCAGCAAACGCGTACCATTTGTATATTTTTTTATATAAATATATTTGATCTATTTGACAAAAGTAAAGATCGTTTTTAAAAAACTTACTACTGTTAACCTCTTTACCTTTCATGTTATAATACCTTCTAAAGATATTATGATGAACTATAATTTCATCTCCTTCTTCTATGGGCGTATCAAAAGCAAGTGGTGTTGAAACTACAATAGCTTTGTTGTTTACAAACTTATGTTTTTCAATACTACTATTTAGTAAAAGCTCTTTGCCATCTACATCTATAGAATTATCATAAACCTTACCAACTGGCTTTATGATAAAATCATATACACTCTTCATTAATATTCTAAATCATACTCAACAGATACTGCCATGTGAGAATTAAATTTCTTCCACGGCAATACCTCGTTGTTTTTCTTTATATGAATATTATAAGAACTATCTTGATCATCAAATAAAATATATGCAATCTCGTGGCCACCATAAACTTGTTGGCCTACAGAGTAGTGCATAGCATCATTTTTATAATCAGAACCAATACTGATCTTTCTTATAACAGAATCCATTTTAGTCTTCTGCTTTAACTACAGCTAGTTCACCATCATCTTCATCTTCTTTTTCAATGATAGTGTATTCTCCTGTAGACATATCAATATTGATTGCTCCGTATTCTCCTTCAAGATCTTTTTTAAACTCTTCTAAGTCTTTATTTACCCCAGCTATTTCGTGCAGAAGCGCGTGTTTGTTTGATTCCAAAACACCTATCTGAGTAAGTATTTCACTTAGTTTAGTATTTTGACCTTGTAAGGTTTCTAATTGTTTATCAGTAATTTTTGCCATTTGATTTAATTTAATTAATTTATAATAATATAGTTACACTATATTTTACTTTTCTACTCTGGTAAATCTTCGTATTCGTCTGCGTAATCAGCTGGTAAATATGATTCCATACCAGTTACTTGCTCAGCGCTACATTCGTCTTTATAAAAGTCGTTTGACAGTAACCAAGCGAAGTGATCTTTAATAATTTGCAATTGCTCAGCTGAAGTTTCTTCATCTGCAGCTATTGCTAGTTGACCATCAACTTGATTTACAACAACAGCTTTGTGGCTGTCTGGGGTATTTTCTGATGTAATTGTGTTTTTAAACATTATTTATTTTTTAATAATTCTACTTCTGCTTTTAATTCTTTTATTGCTTGTACAAGTACAGGTATTAGTCTACCGTACGTAGCTTCAAGTTTTTCAGGATTTTCATCGTACACTAAGTTTAAGTAATCATCATCTACTGATTGTAGTTCTTGAGCAATAAAACCTATATCTTTTTTACCTTTGTTTGAACTAAAAAACTCATTACCTTCGCTATCTGTTTCTGCTCTATGGTCCCAAACAAATTTCTTAGGTTGTAGAGAGTTAACAAATTCTAATCCATAAGGTATTGTTTCAATACTTGTTTTATCTCTTTCATCAGATATAGCTGTGATACTAGTAACTTGTGCTCTAATAGTTCCTATACTTGCGTTGCCTAATGTAATTTCGTCTGATACACTAGTAGAAGAAGCGCTCGCACCTTCTCCAAGAATAACAAGATTGCTACCAGTTATAGTATCAGATACGTGAATATTTGCACCTACTGCTACAATGTTACTTCCAGTATTTGTTCCGTTTTTCAAGGTTTGATAACCTACTACTACAACATTACTTGAAGTAGTAGAATTTGTAAAACACTGCCCACCAAAAGCCGTATTACCAAAACCAGTGGCACCACTACTAGCACCTCTACCAGTTCCATTTCCAAAAAAGGAATTTATATTTGAATTATAATATCTTCCAGATTCATAACCTATAAAAGTATTGCCAAACCTTGTTGACCCTACGTCTCTACCGGCATAAGAACCAATCATTGTGTTTCTATTTAAAGAACTTGCGGCTTGATAACCAGCTTGATAGCCTATAAAAACTCCATCATCACCAATGTTATTATAGCCAGCTTCTGTACCTAACACAACGTTTCTAGTGCCTGTACTATTGCTGAAACCTGCAAAATAACCCATAGTAGTATTCCAACTACCAGAAGTATTCGTATAACCCGCTTTATACCCAACGGCTACTTTACCATTACCACCTACGTTAGATCTACCAGCTTCGTAACCTAACGCAACTACTCCAACTGCTGAATTTGTTTTTCCAGCGTCTCTACCAACATAAACCGAATATATACCACTAGCTTGAGTACCAGCAGCATATCCAACAGCTACCGAATAAGCACCTGCTTTTTGGTCGTTAGCAGCATATCCAACGGCAACAACTCCGTTAGAAGTTTGTCCAGAAGAAAAAACTCTTGTACCTCCTCCTACAAAAACAGATTGAGAACCAGTGTGATCTCTACCAGCTTCATTACCTATGTAAGTATTAAAACTATTAACATTGCCGTTTTGCCCAGCTTTATATCCGACAGCTGTAATTGCGTTTTGAGCAGCGGTAATATTTTCGCCTGCTAAATTACCTATTAAAGTATGTTGTGTACCAGTTGTTAAATCAAGCCCAGCACCAATACCTAAAGTTGTATTTCTTTGTGGATTACCAGAAAGACCAGCTGGAACAGTTCCAACATACTGTGAAGAAGTATCAATTAAACAATCACTTAATCCATTTAAGCTAGATGCACCACCACCACCGGCAGCTTGTAAGGTTATTAAACCTGTACCTGAGGCAAATGTAAGTACATCACCGTCACTAGCTCCAGACTGTAGTCCTGGTATTCTTAACGCTGTAATATTTGCATCACCTAAGGTTATTTCGTTATCTACGCTTCCTGAACTTACATTAGCGTTATGTCCAATAACTATGTTGTTACTTCCTGTGTTCAGAGAACCTGCCGAGCTACGACCAATAACAACATTACTTGTACCTGAAGTGATGGCATTACCTGCTGCTGTGCCTAAAGCTGTATTGTACGCACCTGATGTTAATGCAGTAAGTGCTGTTCTACCAATGCCTGTGTTTTGTGTTCCTACTGAACTACCACTAACTCCAAGCCCTGCTTGATAACCTAAAAAAGTTGATAACGTACCTGTATGAAATTTTCCTGCTTGATAACCAATAGTAGTTCTTGAACCACTTGTGGTGCTGGAATAACTAGCTTGATAACCTATATTTGTATTACCTGTACCTGAAGTTTGTGAGAAACCTGCTTGATGACCTATTGAAATTGTACCAGTAGCTGAATTATTTCTATTAGCAAACCAACCTATTCCAATACTGTTTGAACCAGTATTACTGTTTCCAGCAGCAACACCTATACCTATTTGATATATTCCGGAGTTTGCAGATGTCCCAGCATCAAGACCAATATAAACATTGTTTGAAGCAGTACCGGATCTATAAGCATTTTTACCTATTGCTACATTGCTTCCTCCAGTAGATAAAGTAGATAAAGCGCTTAATCCTATTGCAACACTATTTGTTCCATTAGTTATAGAAGCACCCGCGTTGTTACCAATTAAAGTGTTTGAATCACCCGAAGTTAAAGATTGTCCTGAGTTAATTCCTAGTATAGTATTACCTTGTGGATTACCTGATAAACTTCCTGGAACAAATCCAGAGTACAACGAAAGCGTATCAATTAAGAAAGGATATGCAGCACCACCGCTAACATTTGCAGGATCTATTTTTTTCATTGTGGTACCTTCGTAACCTACAAGAAAATCTACATTTGCCGGATTTGTTTCCGTTGTAAAAGATGAAAATTTTATATTTGCCATTTTATATTTTTATTTATTTAAGGTGCTATTTCTTGTACCATTTTTAAACTACCTACCTCGGTTATACAGGTATCACCATTTTCCGCTAGTATAAAAAACGAAATTGGAGAAGGTCCACCACCACCTGCTTCACTAAGCGGAACTCCTCCTATAGCAACTGCATTACCTAATATAGTTGGCATATTATCTTAAAGCTATAATATCAAGAACATCGGTTGTACCTGTAAGTAAAACTCTTGTTACTTGAAGTGGAATAAACGATGAATTCGGTATGTTCTTAAGTATAACTGTATCTGTGCTAGAAGCGGGTATAACAGCTAGAGTAGTAGCTGTACCTACGAATAAGCTAAAACCTTCGTTACCTGCTGGTAGTTGTGTTTGCGCACCGCCGTTACCTCTGTATATTTCATAAGTACCACCACCTGTTAAACCGGGTGCGGAAAGCGTAAGCTGCGTGTTGCTATCAACAGATACAACAGTAGCTATTTTTTGGCTAGCGGTTCCTGTGGCTTCGTATACAACATCTCCAGCCGCAACTCTGTTAGAATAGCCAGTGTTGCCAGCATTGAAAGTTCCTAAGAATTTTGCACCAGCAGTTGTAAGCGTAGTACCACTACCAGTGTTGCCACCTGTAAGATAACTACCTGGCTCTGGGATATTTATAGTATCGCTTTTAATTACAGTTATTGCCTGCGTTGGTTGATTACTTGCCATAATTATTTATTATTGTTTATTTTTTTTGATTTTTCCCACGTGCGACCTACAAAGTAAGCGCCGTATACTGTTATAAGTAACGACTGGAATATCGGTACATATTGCTCTGCTATTTTAAATTCACCTACGTTACCATCGAAAAAAGATAGTATAGTGAATACAACAGTAAGATATATAAGTACCATTGGTCTTATATTTTTAGACAAGAAAGAATCAGAGCTCATATCTGACTCCCACCTTGCTGTTACTTGATCTTGAGCATCTTTATCTGCTTGCTCTAGCAACTCTTCAATTTTTAGTTTAGCCGCGAGTCTTTCTTCATCTGTAGTTGTTAAGTTATCTATAACTTTACCAACGTCTTTAATGAGACCTCCGGTTATTAATTGAATTAATTTTTTCATTTATTTACCGTATATTTCTTCGTACTTTTTTGGATTTTCTTTTTTTAGTTGGTTTTTTATTTCAACTATACTTCTTGAAGATCTAGGATCGTCTATTGTTTTAACTTCAAAAGAAACATCTTTGCCAAGAGCTGCGCCTGCCATAGTAAGTTTTTGATCTTCTGTTAATTTTTTTTTGTCTTTTTCTTTTGGATCTGTATCTAAATGAAAAGAAGAACCCACCGCCATATATCCTACAGCCTTACTTTTGTGCTTCATAAACGAAGCTGGACTTTGTTTGTATGCCATTTTTTTTATTTTGTTTTATCGTATGCTTCTTTTTCCCAAGCTAATGTAGGCGAGCCTTCGTTCATACTAGACCTAGGTATTTTTCTACCTTTCCAGTATACGTACTTATCATCATAATCTAGATCACCTCTAAGCATTTGATCGATATGTACCATTTCGTGTTTAATAACTTCATCTTCTTGTTCAGGCGTCATGCCTTGTCTTAAGATTATAGTTCCATTATTATTGGCTTTACCAAGAACTCCATCTTCCATATTCACTCGGTAGATAGGTGTATTATCACCTGTATAAGGTGGTTTGTCCAGTTTAAATGCCATTAGTTATTATAAGGAAACTTTTTATTAAACCATTCTTTACGAGCAGAACAGCCGCAGGGGATATTTAAACCCTCTGCGACTTTATCTACTACAGTTTTTACTCCAGTAGCTTTAGTAAACTTTTCTATGCTGTCTCCTAAACCTCTAGATTTCATAATTATGCTATTGCAATAGTTGAAACAGTAATACCAGTTGGTAATTGTACTCTAGCTTTTACGCCTCCTGGGTTAGCAGTTAGTGCTGCGTTAACCGCGTCACGTACAGATGGAGTAGTTCCAACACCCGTGTGTGTTATTGTTACTACATCTTCTGCAGCTTGAGAGCTGGTTAAAAGAATAGTTGTTGTGGTTGCTGAAGCAGCCTCTACTGTAATAATTTGATCAACGTTAAATAAGTAATCTCCTCCTCCTAATCCTGAAGCTGAAGATTTAATTGCGATAAATTTTGCCATTTTGTTTTTGTTTTTGTTAGTGTTAGTGTTAGTGTTTGGCTAAGGTTTGTACAGTCCTCTCTGTTTTATTTTCCGTATTTATCATACTGGTTTTTACCAGAAGATTTAGCGTCACGATCAATTACGTTTTCCATTTTCATAGGAGTTTTATAACGTAGAGCAGAAGTACAATGTTTAGTAAGTGGGCTATGACCCATTTCTGCCGGGCTATGACCCATGTGCATCATTGATCCTTTCTTTTTCATTGGTGTTTTTCCGTAAGGCATAATATTATTTTTTAAATTTTTTGTTATCGTATTTTAAATCGCCAGCTAACTTTGAAATATGTTTCTCGTCATCTGTCATTTGCTTGTCACTACCTCCGTGATGTGCATCATACAACACATCTTCTTTAAGATAATGCATATGTGCTTCGTCGTCTTTCTTAGTAGCGTCGTAGTTTTCTTTAGTTACTTTAGTATGCGCGTGATCTTTTGACCATTTAGCATTACCGGTATACTGTCCGTAGTGTCCTTTGTGCATAATTACCATTTTACTTTGTCAGCCCAATAGGCGGCGGACATTTTACCTTTTTTAATATTCTTTGCGTGACGAGCTTTAAAACTAGCACGTCGTGCTTTTTGCTTTGCAGACTCACCACTCTTTGGCTTACCCGCTGTTGTTACACCTTGCTGACCAAAGCGTATTATTTTTTCTTTGCCTGAAGAACAAGCTCTAACTATATGCGATTTAGTTTTGTGATCTGGCGTACGCCGAGGTTTGTTACACTTAAGTGTTTTCTTATCAGTTGCCATATGTCCAGATTACATCAGGTGATTTACTATCATCAATATCTACATGAATAAAAGTATCACCAATACCTATACGGTCTATACCGTGTTCCATTAATTCTCTTACAAGTTCAAACCTGTATTTGCTGTCTTTGCAAGCTATATCAGCTGCTAGACCTTTTAAATGAGATGAGTTAGGTTTCCCACCTACTTTTTCGTTATGCGCCGGAGTGCGATAACCTGAAGTTATAACAACAGGTTTACCTAATTGTTCTCTAACGCTTTCAAGTATAAGCATAAGATCTTTACTCATCATTTGTCCGCTACCTTGTACGTCAGGCGAGTCGAACTCCTCATAAGTAAAATATCTTAGCATAAGCCGCAGTTAAAACAAAATATACAATTCATTATTTTTTCTTTTTAAGTTGCAGCCATTTGTTAATAGTGTAACCGATCGTTACTAATAAAAGCAATACTTTTAAACTCATTTCTATTTGTGCAAACGTTGTTACTCCAAGTGTGGTTGTATTAATAGCGTAAAGCTTTATATCGTTAATATTCATCTTACAAGCCTTTAGCTCTCATAGTTATTGGCCCAGACTTATATTTACAAGGATATTTTTTTACCTGCATACCTGTAATACCTGAACTGCTGCCTACTCCCATTGGAAAACCAGTAGTATCTAACGGCCCGTCCCAAACATGAGATTCACCTACTTGGCCTTCTAATGTAGGCTTGCCTAGTAATTTACTTATTGTGTGATTCATAATTATTTATTTATTCTTTATAACCTTCAGTCCTAGCTTTTATAACATCAGCTTTTGTAATTTCACCATCACCTGTTTGATCTTTAAAAAACATAGGTGGCTGCGGCATAGACATTTGTCTTTGAAAAGGTGTTCCATGTACTTGATTACCTACATCTTGAGCATTTTGGTTAAAGATAGGTTTAGCCGTACCCATTTCATTACTTGGCATAGGCGGCTGCGGTGTCATCTCCATACCAGTTGACGGATCAATCATTGCCGTTGGTCCAAATTTTCCTCTTCCCCTCATTGCTGGAACTTCTATTTTACTACCATCTCTGTTGTAACCTTTGATAGTATCATCGTATTTAAAACCAGCATCGTCGTATTGTTTTTTTCTAAGATCAGATCCAAGAGCGCCAGTGATTTTTGGTTTTGGCGTTATGCTAGAATCGCCACCAGATGACGGTACAAAACCTGTTAGTATTTCTCCAGAAATTTTAGGTCTATTTTTTTCAACAAATTCATTTAAAACTTTTTCGGCTTTTCTAGCATCTGGTTTTAGGAAACTTTTTCCAAAATCTTGAGCTATGCCAGCTTTAACATTTTTTTTATCTTGACGCTGCATAGCTTTGACAGTTTTTTTATCTTGTCTTTTTTCTATACGTTTAGCTCTTGCTTCTTGATTAACCTGTTTACGTGCTTGTCTACCTTTTCGCCTAGCGGCTTTAGCTGGATTAATATCTCTAGTAGAATCTTTATCTTTACTAGCGCCACCTACTTCAGAAAAATCAAAACGCTGCTGTGGTATGTTTACCTCTGGCGCTACAACTGGTTTACCATACTCTCGTTCAAACTTTTGAGTTTTAAAAACCGGTAAATTGTTTAAAGGACTTTTATAAGCCATAGTTATCTATTTTTATCTTTGTTTACATTATACACAGAGGTAATTAATACTTTGTCAGTATACGTCTGTCCGCGCATTATCTTGTTTCGTCTTTCACTAATTGGAATATCTTCCTCGCCAACCATAATTTTGTACATAGTATTGATTAGCCTTTTACATTTAAACGAAACTTTGTATATGTTATACTTCTGCGTCGTTCTGTTTCTTTCACGCCATACTACTATCCAACCTTCTTTCAGAAGCCTGTTCCATCTTCTGTTGTCCCAGCTAAACGAGTAACAGCCCATTTCAAAATCTTTTTTAGTGAAATGGTCCATGCAGTCTAAGTATATTAAAAGCTCTAGTTCTGCATCGTTTAAACCGTTATTTCTACAAGCCCATTTGCGAATTATCCGATAGTGTTTTAAAATATTTAAATCTTTAATATCACTAGCTTCTAGTCTTCGCCTCATAGTATTACAACAACGTCTTGTAGTTTTATAACGTGAAACTTTTCTTTATTTATTTCTATGCCATGACCAGCATGGCGATCGAAATATATCTGATCACCATCTTTAATACCTACAATTTCATCACCAGTATTTAATACTTCAGCTTTTCTGTAACGTATATCTTCTCTATGGCTTTCAGCGAGAAGCAGTCCACCTTTTGTTTTAGTGGACACTTCTTTTTCTATTTTTATAATTAAGTTATTACCTACCGCCTTCATCTATCCTTAAATTATTGATTACACAATCTGTTGAAAGAATAGTGGTAGCTACTGACGCTGCGTTTCTAAGCGCAGACTTGGTAACTAGCAAAGGATCGATAATACCTGACTTAATCATATTTACCATATTTCCTGTAACCACATCTAATCCTTTGCCTTTTACCTTAGGCATTTCATACGTTTCAATGCCGGCGTTTTTTAATATAGTTTTAAACGGAGCTTGTATGGCTTTCAAAAGTACCTCTTCGCTTTTACTTTTAGGTTTAATCTTTAGCGAAGCGTTGAGTAAAGCTATACCACCACCAGGTACTATACCTTCTTTAATAGCGGCTTTAGTAGCGCAAACAGCGTCTTCAACTCTGTCTGTCTTTTCTTTTAACTCAATTTCTGAATTAGCACCTACTTTAACAATAGCTACTTTTGCAGAAAGTCTTGATAGTCTTTTTTCTAACTTAATTATAGCACCAGCATTTTTTGTATTTGCTATGCGATCTTTAATTTCTTTTATAAGGTTATCAACCTCTTCGTTATCTTTAGTTACTTGTAATATAGTATCATTTTGACTAGTTACACTTTTAATACAAGTACCTAACATATCAGGTGTAATTAAATCAACATCATCACCAAGATCTTCATTTATAACAGTAGCTCCAGTTAGCAGAGCTAAATCATTTAGTGTATCTTTTTTATTAACACCATATGTAGGTGCGTTAATGACGTTTACTTTTATATTACCCTTTGTTTTATTCATCGCTAGTGCTGATATAACCGCTTGTTCACAGTCGGCTATAATAAGCAAAGCTTTATTAGATTTAATAACGTACTCAAGTACGCTTTGTATTTTTCTAATACTTTCAATTGGTGATTCTACAAGAAGTATAAGAGGGTTTTCTAGTTCTGCTGTTTTAGAAGATTTACTAGTGACAAATGCCATATTAGTTAAACCTTTTTCGTATTCAACACCATCAACTATTTCTACCCTTGTATCGCTTTCAGCTGTTTGCTCCATTGTAACAATACCAGTTTCATCTACACCTCTAAAAGCATCAGCTATAATTTTACCTAGCTCATAGTCGTTGTTTGTAGATATTGTTGCAACTTGATCTATCATATTACCAGAAACCTCAACAGAGTTGTCTTCTAAGTGTTTTATTACTTTATCAACGGCTTTGTTAATACCAAGCTTCATTTCTCTAGAGCCTTCATTGTCTAGTATTTCGTAAGCTTCTGTTAATATTGAGTGCGCTAGTACCGTAGCCGTTGTTGTTCCATCGCCAGCTTCTTTGACGGTTTTTCTAGCAGCTTCCTTTAAAAGCGTAGCACCCATATTTTCTACTGGGTCTCTAAGTATTATAGAGTTTGCAACTGTTACACCGTCTTTTGTTATTACTGGCTGACCGGTGTTATCTTCCAGTATAACACATTTGCCGCTAGCTCCGAGCGTGGAGCTAACAGCTTGTGTCAATTTATCAATACCTTTAAATACATTGGCGCGGGCTTCGCTACCAAAGTTAAGGTTTTTAACTATAGCGTCTGACATTTATTTGATTTAATTAGATTATATTATTTTATTTATTCAAACGTCTTAACGACTTGTGGTCCGCGTAAGTAGCCAAGCTTTTTTTCATAGTGCGCTATTGACGCGTCTATTGCTTGCTCAGCTCCTTCGAGGGTTTCGCGTCTCGTTACGTCGATCCAAGAATCTTCTTTTTTTGGATCTAGGTATTCTGTTTGGTAGAAACCATTAGGCAATTGTACTATACGCCAGTGTTTTTTTTCAGAGACGTGCTTCCAAAGGTTAATGGTTTCTTCACTTATTTGTGGTTGACTACTCCACGATTGAGTCTGGTAAAATAGTGTCATTGGTTTTGGTTTTAAATTACTATTTGGTTTGCCATTTCCCTGGCCGGGTATATTCTATATACTCACTTGGTTTTAGTGATTTTTACTTAATCTCCTATTGTCATAGTTACAGAAGTTGGATTTATTTCTAAATCAATAGCTTGTTGTATACCAGCTTCTATAGAAGTTACTTGTTCTTCGCCCATAGCTTCTTTAGTCCATTCAACTACTATTTCGTTTGTTAGTTCGTCAAAAGGAATAAATTGACTTTCAGGATCTAGAGGTACTGTTTGTGTACCAATACTAGTTGATTCATATGCATTTCCTTCTGGATCGAGCTCATCTGAAACTCCTGTTACTATCCAGTGTACATTATATACTACATCTGTGTGATCTGCTTCTGTTGGGTGTACATCTACTGTTTTACAATTCCAATTATATGTTGTTGCCATTTTTATTTATTTTGTTGTTATTTATTTTCTAATGTTTGTATTCTTGTTTCTAATGTTTGTATTCTTGTTTCTAATGTTTCTATTTTTTCTATTGCTTCTTTCAGCGCTGCTGTAAGTAGTGGTACTAATTTTGCTTGATCAATACCTTGATATTTTGGGTTTCCATCCGGCCATAATTCATCTTTTTCACCCGTAACCGCTTCAGGCACTATTTCTTTTACTTCATGTGCTATAAAACCATCTACTTTAGGATCATCTAATTTATCATTCCAATTAAATCTATGTACTTCAAGTTGGTTTAGTCTACTAATAGCATTTTCTAACGGCCCAACGTTGCTTTTTAGTCTATAATCTGAATTAACATTAAAAGCAGAAGCGGCTATAGGTTGGTAGCTATACCCCAAATATCCTCCAACATATATACTTACACTGGAAACCCAAGCACCGTAATAAGAATTAATCTTATTAGTACCGTAGCTTCCGTTTTTCATCGCAAAACCTTTGGATGCACTATTGGCTGTACTTGTAGTAGCGGCAATCATTCCGTCTACTTCTAAATCATAAGCTGGGCTTGTAGTTCCAATACCAACATTGCCCGAAGAAGTAATACGAAGACGCTCACTAGCTGTAGTATTAAAAGCTATTGTGTCAGAACCGGCAAAACCAAATTTAGTTTGAGCATTAAATGGAGTTCTATTTTGCGTTATCCAAGAAGGGGTAGTTCCATTTACACTACCTAGCGTTATATCTAAAGTAGTTGTCTGATCAGCAGTCATAGCCATTGCAACAATACCACCGGTGTAATCGTTGTCTACACCTATTCTTAATGTATTAGTGCTAACATTAAAATTAAAGTCAACATCACCAGTAATTTCACTTGATGAATTACCAAAAGCAACTTGTGTATTAGCTATACTACCTCCAATACCACCTCCTCCACCGCTAGCAGGTTGCCAAGACCAGCCACTACCTGTTGAGGTTAAAACATCATTATTATTACCAGCTGAATTAGTACTATCAACTATCGTGCCTGATATTTTTGCATCTCCATTAACATCTAAAG
>WLWH01001769.1_pt1 | contig 13406 bp, 10 predicted proteins | sample 6712741 | NCBI WGS metagenome assembly WLWH01 (sample SAMN12718694, study PRJNA515312) | sponge metagenome | isolation source: marine sponge | host: Mycale hentscheli | place: New Zealand: South Island, Marlborough, Capsize Point | collected 2003-05-01 | reverse complement strand
CTATATTCCCCGCCCAAACGCTGGCTGTTGGCTCTGGCCTTTCGGGTTCCATGACGGCGCCCTCGGCCGTTGGCAGCTACACGCTTTCTATTCCGGAGGCCGGTGGCGCTTCGATTCCGCTGACCGTGACAAACGACCCGATAACTCGATCCGATGCGCAACCTGTCGTCGGGTTGCAGCAGGTGGGGGTACCGGCATCTGGAGATTGCGCGGATGTGCCGGTGAGTGTCGGTCATGATCAGGGGTTCCCGATTGGTGGCTGGTCCAAGTCCTGGGCCAACTGGATCAACAACGGCACGGGCGGCGCTGTGTGCACCCGCACGGTGGAAGAAATCCCTAACGGCCCCGGCACGTACCGCCTGGTCGTCAACCCCTAGCGCCGCAAGGCGGTAAAGAGGCCCCCAGCTCGAGGCGGAGGTGGGGGCGCCGCGGCACGCCGTAGTCACGAGCACGCTCCCGTAACGGGGTCATGAACACCACGAGTGGCATGCCCATGGGGGCACCCGTGGGACCAAGTGAGGGTTTTCTCTCAATTTTGCTGGGTGCCGTTTTGGGGTGTTTTACCCTCAGATTTCCGCCAGTAGGCGCCGTTGCTTCGCACAGAGCTTTGGGGTGACGTGGCCGGTAAGAACGTGAACGTGAAACGTGGATTGCTACCCCGTCTTCGGGCGGTGGTGTGCGCGATCGCGGCGGCGGCGATGTTCGCGGTGGGCGCTGGCCACGCGTCCCACTCGCCTCGTTGGATCGCTCGATGACGGACTATGCCGTACTCGAAAAAAACTCAGAAATAAAATACGTCCCTATGTGGATAAAGATTAAAAACTCACGTAACCCGTTCGTGAACGCCATCTACCTCGGCCTGCGCGACTGGAACGTGCTCGCGGCCCGCGCCACCCGCCCGCAGTTCTGGTTCTTCGTCCTCGCCGTAGTGATCTTCTCCAGTGTCGCTCAGTTCATCGCCTTCGTACTTGACCTGCCCTTCGTAGCGCTCATAGGTTTTGGACCATTCTCTCTCGTCGTCTTCCTCGTATCCATCGCGCTCGTCGTGCCTTCGGTGAGCATCACGGTTCGCCGCCTGCACGATGCAGGCTCCTCACCCGTGTGGGCATGGGTGGGGCTTGGCGTTTCCTTGCTGGTGTGGCCGATCATCGGAGTGGGCTTCTTTTTAGTTCTCGGGGCCCTTTTCGCCGCGAACGAGGCCGTGGCGTTCATAGGCCTCGGGTTGATCTGGTCAGCCAGCCTTATCGCTCTCGGCTTCGGAATCTTCCTGCTCGTACTCCTCGTGAAGCCTTCCTCCTCACTGGACTCCAAGTACGGGCCAGCACCCGTGATCCAGCCAGCCCAACCCGAGTCACCCGAACCCGCCGCTCCCAGCCCCGACGCAACCGCCACACCTAGCGGCGAAGACTCAGGACCCGCCACCGAGAGCACTCAGGATCGTTAAATGAACTTCACGGATGGGCACGATCGAAGAAGTCAGTCTCATCGTGGTGAGAGGCCGAATAGGCCTCTGGAATTAGCACAGGGTTAGCACAATCCACGACTTAGCACAGGGTTACCGCAACCAAACCAGGCCACAACAAACCAACTTTCGGGCCCATTCCAGGAGGGAAAACGGTGGCCAGGGACGGGATCGAACCGTCGACCTTCCGATTTTCAGTCGGACGCTCGTACCAACTGAGCTACCTGGCCGGGACGCAAAAGGTTATCAGGATCCCTGCGGCGCCTTTGGCCAAGACCTCAGATTTCTTGATTGGTCGGGAGCATGACGAGGTCACGAATTGTTATGTGGCGTGGTGTTTGGAGCATGTACATAAATGCATCCGCGACGTCTTCCGAGCGCATTCCCCGACCGGCTGCAACTTCCTCATCGATCGATGCGTCACCGTTCGCCACCCCCCAAAGTTCGTTGAGCACGATCCCGGGGGCGATTGCCCCAAGGCGAACCCCCGTACCGACGAGTTGCTGCCGTGTTCCGTGAGCAAACGCCTGGACGGCATGCTTTGTGGCGGAATAGACGGGCTCCCAGGCGATCATCTGGTGTCCGGAGACAGAGCTTGTGACAACGACGTCGCCGGTTCCTTCGTTGATCATGTGGGGGAGAACGGTATGGACGAAGTGCATGACACCAAGAACATTCGTACGTCCGATCGTGTCCACGCGTTCTAGATCAACCTCCCAACCCTTGTCGGGCAAGTAGAGCCCGGCGTTGGCGAGAAGAATGTCGAGGCGACCGAAGGACTGCAGTGCGCCGTCTAGTGCGTCGCGCGCTGTCTGAGGGTCGGCGACATCGCCAGTGACGATGTGGGGATCGCCGTGCATCATGCTCGCGAGTTCCGTGAGCTTCGTTTGGTTCCGTGCTACGAGGACAAGTCGGATGCCAGCGGCGTCGAGCGCTGCTGCGCTTGCGCGGCCGATGCCGGAACTGGCCCCTGTCACGATTGCCACGCGTTGTTCATCCATGAGAACCCCTTTCATCGGTTGCCAGTTTGCGGCGTCGATACAACTCATCTGGTCGACTGTCGATGCGTCGGACATGATCGGGCGACAAAAAGTTGGGCCCGCCGGCTGCGAGAGTTCCAAGAAGAATAGTCGCGTTCTTGTTGGCCATTTCAGTGATCTGCAAAGCCTCTGATGGGGAGGTTGCGAGGACGAATAACCCGTGGTTCGCCAAGTAGATGACCCGAGGGGCTGTGCCTTCTGAATCGGAAAACTCTTGGACACCGGCACGAACCGCTCTAGCCAACGGAATACCGGGATCGGTGTAGGGGATCAGGAGTTGTGCGCTGCCGAGCATGACGATGGCGTCGGGAAACAGGGATCCGGAGACGAGTAATTCGGGATGATTTGAGCAGCCGATGGCATTGATCGAGACCGGATGGGTGTGCGCGATAACCGATGTATTAGTGGTCGCATAAAGAATCGCGTGCAGGATTGCTTCGACGGATGGTTTCCCGGCGTCAGGATCAATCTTCGACGACTGATAGGCCTCATGAATCTGGTCATCCGTTGGCTCAGCATCCAGCAAAGCGAGGAGCGTTGACAGCCGCACCTCGACGATGTCTTCGTCCTGCATGGTCAACAGCGAGCTCCCGCTGGCCTTGATCGCCATCGCATCGGAGTCGATTCGAAACGAGGCGTTGCCTTCGGCTGCAATGGCCAACTGAAGTGACGGTTCGCCGAGGTCGTGACAGAGGTCGAGCAGTTCCAAGTTCGTGGTCAACAGCTCTCCTTGAGGTTGTTGGAAATGAAGTTCCGTGCGCTTCCGATGGACTCAAACAGTCCTGACGCGACCGCTTGAGTGGCTATGTTCCCGATACTCGTAGCTTCTTGATAGCTGACCCGAACGGGAAGACTGGTGGTTTTCCCTGTTAGGTCGACCAGCGGTTCGATCCGCGAGCCACCTCCGATCATCACCAACTCATCGATTGCAGTCCCGGTGACGGATCTGATCTGTTCCACGGTCTCAGCGAATGACGCGGCCAAACTCTCCAGGATCAATCGCACCGTGTGTACACGATCGAGGTCTTTTGCTCCGAAACGATCGCGATACAGCTGACCGATCAGTTCCGGCATGTTCGTGGTGGTGATGAGGTCGGGGTGTCCGCAGTCGATCACTCCGCGGACGTTGACGTCTTCAGTCTTGGCGGAAGCGATAAGCGAGCTGCGAAATTCGGTGATGTCGCTGAGCCCGTCGGCCTTCGCCCAGGCTCCAATGCATTCGTCCACTAGCCATGTGCCGCTGAGGTTTCGGACGAGGAGTGCCGAGCCATCTGCGGACATCTCATTGGTGAAGCCGGCGTTCATCGCATCGTTCGTCAGAACTGGCTGTGAAAGAACGCAGCCGGCGAGTGCCCAGGTCCCACAGGAGATTACGGCAGCTCGATCACTGGGGTCGGTGACTGCAGCGAAAGCGCTCGATGTGTCGTGGGCCGGCGCACGGAAGATTGGTACGTCGTATCCGATGCCGAGCCGAGTCGACAGTTCCGATGAGAGGACTCCCGCTGAAGTGCATGCATCGCGCAGATCGAACATGACGTCCACGGGAATGGACCATGTTTCCATCAGTTCGGTGTCCCACTCCCGAGTTGACCAGTCGAGCAGTCCCGTGGTCGATGCGATTGTGCGTTCCGCGCCACGCTCCCCGCCCAACCAGGTGGTCCATAGATCAGGAATGAGCAACGCCCTGACTCCTGGCTCCAAGAGACCCTGCTGCGAGTCGCGCATCAGTTGGAAACACGTGTTGATTGCCAGGTCGATGATGCCGGTGCGCCGGTACGCCCGCTCGCGTGGAACCTGCTGGTGAGCGAGTTCGACGAACGACTGTTCAGCTGCGCGGTGGTGGCGTGCCGGGGCGACAAGCTTCGACTCTGAATCGACGAGCCCGTAGTCGACTCCCCAGGAATCAGCAGCAACCCCTGCAAGCCGATCGCCACGATTCTGCGCGCTCGCAGCAGCCTTACCGATCCCAGTCAGAGTCTCGTTGAACAGGCTGGCGGTGTCCCAGCACCGGGTGTTGTCGATCGTCACGGGAACATTTGGGAAGCGATGGACCTCTTCCAGGTCGAATGAATCGTCGGTGAACGATCCGAGTACCACCCGCCCACTGGTGGCACCCAGATCGATCGCAGCGAAACTTTTCGACATCAGATCGCCGTGTAGCCGCCGTCTATCACTATCGATTGGCCCGTCATGTACGACGAATTCTTCGATGCTAGGTAGACCACCGCTCCGACGAGGTCTTCCGGCTCGCCCATCCGGCCTGCTGGGATCATCGCCGTCCATTGAGCCGCGAGGTCGGGATTGGCATCCATGAATTCGCGGGTCATCGCTGAGAGCGTGTAACCGGGTTCCAGCGCGTTGACTCGGATTCCGGACTTCGCCCACTCGACCGCAAGAGACTTCGCCAGCATGGAGACGGCGGCTTTCGAAGCGTGATACGACGCCTGGAACTGCGGAACGTTGACAATCTGGGCCGACATCGATGAAACGAGGATCGCTGAACCGGTCCGCTGCTCCGCTAATAGACGACGCGCGAAGCTCTGAGCGGCGTAGAAGGTGCCGTTGAGATTGATGTCAAGTACCCGTTGCCAGTCTTCCGGGGTCACGTCGATGCTGTCACCCCAGATGGTGATCCCGGCTGAGGTTACGAGGATGTCAGCGGTGCCAAGGACGTCGAACAGATCCGAGAATGCTTGATCAAGTGCCTGGGCATCCCGCACATCGGCGACCACGCCAGCGGCGGTGACCGAATAGTCCTCAGCTAGGTGAGCGGCAGCCGCCGATGATTCCTCGAGAACGTCGACGATGCCAATCGATGCGCCCTGCTCGGCCAAGGCCTGCGCAATGGCCAAGCCGATGCCTCGACCACCTCCCGTGATGATCGCGGTCGATCCCGTTAATTGGGCCATGGTGTGTCCTCTCGCATTTGCCTGCTTGTCTGGGCGACGCGGGCGTCGTACATTCCGTCAACAGATCGAAGTGTCATCGAACTTCCACGAAGTCTCGGAACGGATCCATTTCAACGGAATCGGGATCGAGTTCAGTGACGAGTAGATCGATATCAGAAAGTGGAACAGACCGAATAGATGATCGTTGGGTCAGTTTCGTGCTGTCCAGGGCGAGAATCACGCGCTTGGATGAACGCGCCAACGAATGCTTCATCGCCGCTTCGTCGATTGTCGGTTCCATGGTTCCGGTCTCTGCATCGAGCGCGCTGGTGGAGAGAACACAGCAGGACAGCGCGAAGCGTTCGATCGATTCCTGCGCAACCATCCCGACGAGGCTTCCCGTCCGCGAGTCGAGCTCGCCACCGGACAGGATGGCTTGCACTCCGGCAAGGCCTTGTAGTTGCTGGAAGGTCGGGATTCCGTAGGTGACCACTAGTAGGTGGTCGACTGTGGGCATCTGACCCGCCAACACGTGAACTGTGCTGGACGCGTCGAGTCCTATCGATTCGTGTTCTCGCATCTCTGGTTGGAGTTTTTCGGCGATGCGCCTCTTGGCGCTGAGCGCCCGCGACTGACGAATCTCGAACTCTTCAGTACCGACGTGCACTGCACCACCGCGAACCAGGCGGGCGCGCCCGACCTTTTCCAGAGCCTTGAGGGAGCGACGGATAGTCATTGGATGCACCCCGAAGCGCTCGGCTGCCTCATCGATCGCGACCCGTCCGTGGTCGCGAAGCGCGGTCAGGAGGGCAGCCTGCCGCTCCTCGGCTGCCAGCGATCCCTCGACGGCCACCTCACGCCCCTTACGCCTGTTGCTTGTTAGTCTTGGTGAAGTTAACCCTAAATTACATTCACTGGGAAGGCTTCAGATGACCCCGTCCCCGGTCACCGACCTCATCGGGCGTTCACGCCGCCTAGGTTCCGATCCTCGTAATACCAACTTTGCGGGGGGCAACACCTCGGCAAAGGGAGCTCTTGAGGATCCGGTCACCCGTGAGGACGTCGAGGTGATGTGGGTCAAGGGATCCGGTGGGGATCTCGGCACTCTGACGGAGTCAGGCCTGGCGGTGTTGCGGCTAGATCGCCTTCGTTCCCTGGTGGATGTGTTTCCTGGTGAAGAGGCTGAAGACGACATGGTGGCCGCCCTCGACTACTGCTTGCACGGGCACGGTGGTGCCGCCCCGTCAATCGACACATCAATGCACGGTCTCATCGAAATGGCTCACGTAGATCATCTCCACCCCGATTCCGGCATCGCTTTCGCGACGGCTATCGATGGACCGGAACTCACGCAGCGATGTTTCGGAGATTCGGTTATCTGGGTCCCTTGGCGACGCCCGGGATTCGTCCTCGGAATGGAACTGTCGCGCATTCAACGCGAAAACCCACAGGCAATCGGATGCATCCTCGGCGGACACGGCATTACCGCGTGGGGAGCTGATTCCACTGAGTGTGAAGCCAACTCGTTGCGCATCATCCGGACCGCAGAGGAATACATCTCCGAAAACGGTCACCGTGAGCCCTTCGGACAAATCCTTCCCGGTTACGAGCCACTAGATCTCGTCGATCGCCACGCGATCGCGGCTCAGCTGGCGCCGGTGCTTAGGGGTATGGCGTCCCACGATCGACGCATGGTCGGTCACTACGTAGACAGTGAAGTGGTTCTTGACTTCCTCGCACGTGAGAAGCATCCCGATCTCGCCAGACTCGGAACGTCGTGCCCAGATCATTTCCTCCGGACGAAGGTGAGACCTCTCGTTTTTGATCTTCCCGCGACAAGTCCTGTCGACGAAATGATCACGAGACTTCAGGATCTCCATGCGGAGTACCGGACGGAATACACCGAGTACTACCAGCGCTGGGCGGGTGCGGATAGCCCGCCCATGCGTGGTGCAGACCCGGCAATCATCCTGATTCCCGGAATCGGGATGTTCTCCTTCGGTGCAAACAAGCAGACAGCGCGGGTCGCGGGCGAGTTCTTCGTCAACGCCATAAACGTGATGAGAGGAGCCGAGGCGGTTTCGAGGTACCAACCGATTCCCGAACACGAGAAGTTTCGCATCGAGTACTGGCAACTCGAAGAGGCGAAGCTGCAGCGTCAGCCGAAGCCCAAGATGCACGCAAGTCGCGTCGCCGTCGTCACCGGTGCTGCCAGCGGTATCGGCAAAGCCATCGCCGAGAAGCTAGTCGAAGACGGAGCCGCCGTCGTGATCGCCGATGTCGATCTCAAAGCAGCCCAGTCGGTTGCCACTGATCTGGGCGGCGCAGATATCGCTGTCGCCCTTCACGTAGACGTATCGGACGAGGAGTCCGTGCGCAAAATGGTGCGAGGTGCTTGTGTGGCCTTCGGCGGCGTCGATCTCGTCGTCAACAACGCCGGGTTGTCCCTGAGTCGACCGCTGCTCGAGACGAGCGTTGATGACTGGGACCGTCAGCACGATGTGATGGCTCGTGGCTCCTTCCTCGTCTCACGGGAATGCACCCCGGCGATGATCGCTCAAGGTCTTGGCGGGGACATCATCTACGTAGCCAGCAAGAACTCCGTCTTCGCCGGACCGTCGAACATCGCGTACAGCGCAGCAAAAGCCGACCAGGCCCACCAGGTCCGGCTCCTCGCGGTCGAACTAGGTGAGCACGGAATCCGCGTCAACGGGGTCGCGCCCGACGGCGTGGTCCAGGGCTCGGGCATCTTCGCGGGAGGCTGGGGAGCCAACCGAGCGGCGGTTTACGGAATCGACCAGACCGATCTCGGGAAGTTCTACGCCGAGCGCACAATCCTGAAGCGGGAAGTGGTTCCTGACAACGTCGCTGAGGTCGTCGTCGCGATCACGGGAGAATCGTTCTCGAGGACGACGGGTTTGATTGTTCCGGTGGACTCCGGAGTAGCTGCCGCCTTCCAAAGGTGAAGGTGGCTTGCGCCGTGTGTGGCGACCCCGACGGGACTCGAACCCGCGACCTCCGCCGTGACAGGGCGGCGCGCTAACCAACTGCGCTACGGGGCCTTGGTACAGGCCGCGTCCCCAACGGGATTCGAACCCGCGCTGCCGCCTTGAAAGGGCGGTGTCCTAGGCCGCTAGACGATGGGGACCGAGAGCCTTCTCGCCGATCTCCGTCGACTCCGAACGCCGTCGGTGACCGGTGAAGCATAGGACAACACGGCAGTCCCGGGGCACCTGGGTGCCGATGCTCGGCCGGAGGTCAAGATGGGGACATGGTGGACCTGACCCCCGAAGACTTCGACGAGCTCGTCGCTCGGGCGTTGGACACCCTTCCAGCAGAACTGGCGGCGTTGATGAGCAACGTGGCTGTCTTCGTGGAAGAGCAGAAGTCGGGGAGCCCGCGACTGCTCGGCCTGTATGAGGGCGTCCCGCTGACCGCCCGTGGTCACTACTACTCGGGCCACCTACCCGACCGGATCACCATCTTCCGCAAACCTATTCAGCGGCAGTGCGCTACCCAAGAGCAGGTAGTGGAGCAGGTGCGGATCACCGTGGTGCACGAGGTCGGTCACCACTTCGGAATACCCGAGAGCCGACTTCATGAATTGGGATACGGATAGTTCTGAGTACGACAAAATGTCGGCATGCGTATTGAAGATTCAGTTGTTGCGGTAACCGGTGGTGCCTCCGGACTCGGCGAAGCCGTGGCGCGACGATGCATCGACCAGGGTGCCGCAGGCGTTGCCATCCTCGATGTCAATGCCGACGCGGCCACGTCGTTGGCGTCCGAACTCGGTGATCGCGCGCTCGCGCTGCCGTGCGATGTCCGGCAGCCCAGCGACGTCACTCAGGCGATGTCGACGGTGGCAGAGAAGTTCGGCCGCTTGAACCTCGCGGTTTCGTGCGCGGGGGTGGGCTGGGCCGAACGAACGCTTGCCAAAGATGGAGCACCCGCAGATTTGGATGCTTACCGACGCATCATCGAGATCAACCTGATCGGCACGTACGACTTCGCTCGGCAGGCCGCGAGCCTGATGGCGAAGAATGAGCCCGACACCTCGGGTGAGCGTGGCGCGATCGTGATGACCGCCTCCCTCGCTGCCTTCGATGGCCAGATCGGTCAATCCGCGTACAGCGCCAGCAAGGGCGGCCTTGTCGGCATGACTCTTCCGATGTCCCGCGACCTCGCACCCGTGGGCGTCCGGGTCATGACCATCGCCCCCGGCTTGATGGACACACCCATCTACGACCCGGTGGGGGGAGCGGAGTTGAAGGAACGCCTGGTTGGCCTCACGGTGTTCCCGAAGAGACTCGGCGCGGCGGATGAGTACGCCCACCTCGTGCAGGCGATCGCCGAGAACAGCTACCTCAACGGGGAAACAATCCGACATGACGCTGCGACACGGTTACCACCGCGCTGACCTCACGCATGGGCGGCTCGGGTGATGCGATCGCGCACAGCGTCCGCCAAGCCTGCGCCGGACGGCGGTACGACGACAACGGTGGACAGTTGGAGTGAATCGGCTTCTCGAAGAGCGCGGTAAAGGTCGGCTGCGTACTCCTCGGTAGTGGCAGGCTCACTGAGCCGCACCAATCCCGGCGGCGTTGGTAGCCCGGATGGCGCGATCACTCCGGCTCCCCATGGCATTGCCTGCTTTGGGAGTTCCGCCTCTTCGACGAGAAGCACACTGGCTCGGGGCGAATAGTGAGCAGCCAGCATCCCCGGAGCCCGCACCTGTGATGATCCACCGAGTTGCATGCCCGTGGCGTGTTCGACGTCCTCTGCCGTCACTTTTCCCAGACGCAGAATCCTCGGTCGATCGGCTGTGCAATCAACAATCGTGGACTCAATACCAATCGCACACGGGCCTGCGTCGAGGACGACGTCATCGTCGGTGAGCAGGTCCCCGATTTCTTCCATCGCATGCTGCGCGGTTGTCGGGCTGACTCCCCCGAAACGGTTCGCACTCGGGGCGGCGATGGCTGAAAAGGGGTCATCGCGAAGAGAGCACAACTCCTGCAGGACATCGCGCATGATCGGTGAACCGGGAACCCGGATAGCCACACTGTCTTGACCGCCTGTGATGAAATCAGCGGCCCTAGAGGAGCGGGGAAAAACGAGTGTCATAGGGCCAGGCCAGAACTCATTCATCAACGAGTGGGCGAAGGGAGGGACATTGCTCGCCCGCGCAATAGCTGCCTTGTCATTGAGGACGTGTGCAATGAGCGGGTGGTCGGCTGGCCGGTTTTTGGTTGTGAAGATTCGGCCGACTGCTGTGGCAGACGTTGCCAATGCCCCTAACCCGTAGACGGTTTCCGTCGGGAGTACCGCGAGGTGTTCTTGCGCGAGAGCGCGAGCGGCCTCAGAAGGCCGCACGATGGTGCGGAAGGACATTCGGGAAATCTAGCGGCCGTACTGCCTAGGCTCGAACGCCGAGGGCTCTTCGTTGGGATGCTGTCAGTTCGCTTAACTGCTCTGGCGAGAGAGCGCGTACTTGCTTGGGTTTCAAGCTACGCAGTTGCCGTAGCGCCATCTGGGCTAACTGTTCTTCCGTGAGCGCTCGAATGTGACGAAGGCGAAGCCCACGGAGGTCAGCCTTGGCCAGGGATTGAATGTGATCGGGGTTCAACGCTGCGATGGCAGCGGGTTTCAATTTCTGGAACTGCTTCGGTTTCATCGCGCGGATGTGTTCGGGCTGTAGTGCGGAAGTGTGGCTGGGCGCTAGGCGACGAAGCTGGGCCGGTACGAGCCGACGTACCGAGGCGGGCCGCAAGGCGCTCACCTGTTCACCGCTCAGTGCCGCGATCGCTGCAGGTTGCAGTCGTGCAACCGAGGCAGGCCGCAGGGCCGTGATGTGCTCGGGTTTGAGCGCAGCGATCGTCTCCGGTTGTAAACCACGTGCGTTCTTGGGCTTGATTGTGCTCACCTGAGCCGCGGTCAGGGCAGAAGCCTGCTCCGGCTTGAGTCCAGCGAGCGCCTCGGACGGTAATTGCCCAAACACCTCGGGGGGAATGACCGCCACCTGATCAGGAGTGATCGCGTTGATCTGATCACCGGTGGCAGATCCCGGATTTGGAATGTCAACCGGCACGACCGGCGTGACCGGTCCCGGCGTTGGTGCTGCCGTTATTGGTTTCGGCACTGGTTCCGGTTCCACGACCGGGGCACCGCCGCCGCCGCCGCCACCGCCGCCACCGCCACCGCCGCCGCCACCACCACCACCGGCCGATCCACCTCCGCTGGAGAAGTCAGCGACGTACAGAAGTCGATCCGGGGATCCACTTCCCGCGCTGGTGACCGCGTCGGTTGTCGACACGGAGGTCAGAGCGCTTGCCACCTGCGCGGGTGTCGCTCCGGTGTTCAACCCCAGGTAGACAGCCGCCGCACCTGCCACGTGTGGGCTCGCCATTGATGTTCCGTTGAGAGTGTTCGAGGCTGTGTTGCTGGTGTGCCAGGCGGACAGGATGCTGCTGCCGGGAGCAAAAATGTCCACCGTCGATCCGTAATTGGAGAAGGACGATCGTGCGTCGGTACTCGTGGTCGAGCCGACGGTTATCGCCGTCGGTGCGCGCGCGGGTGAGTAGTACTGGGCGTCGTCATTGGAGTTTCCTGCGGCGACGACCACGGTAATATTCGCGCTTGTCAAGGCGGCGACTGCGTCATCGATCGACTTGGACCCGCCGCCCCCGAGGCTCATGTTGACGACGGCGTCACCGCTGCTGTGATTGGTCCGGACCCAGTTCATGCCTGCGACCACGTCGGATGTGTATCCATTGCCGGAGCAGTTCAAGACCCGAACACCGGAGACGCTCGCCGCTTTGGCGGCCCCGTAGGTGGAACCGACGGCGGTGCCGGCCACGTGCGTCCCGTGCCCATCGCAGTCCGAAGGGTCGCTGTCGTTATCGACGAAGTCGTAGCCGGCAACCACGCGACTCGCGTACTCGGTGTGTGTCGTCCTGATGCCGGTATCGATCACGTACACGGTGACCCCGGAACCATTACCCGCCGGGGTGAAGGTGCTGTTCAGTGGCAGGGAGCGTTGATCGATGCGATCCAAGCCCCACGGAGGATCCGGCTGAATGGTGTTGATGGGAGTGGGGGTTGGTGTCGGTGTCGGTGCAGGGGACGGTGAGCCCGAGTCCGCGACGCTGTATGACCACACTCCGGTGGAGCCGCCGGACTTTCCGGACAGAAGTTCGGACGCCGACGGATCGCCGTTGCTGTCGGGAATCCGCACCGTGTTGTTCGAGTCGGTGGGGTCGGCGAAGCCGACCTCGAAGACGGAGTTCGTGGTCGAACCTGCGTTGGTGAGGTCGACGTAGCGGAACTCGATCGTGGCCCCGTCGGACTCCTCGATGATCAGCATCTGGAATTCCTGACGAGCGGCGTTGTTGCCGTACTCGGCGACGTCGATCCACTCTGCCCAAAACACGTTCTTGATTGATCCGTCGGAAATGGTCCCGCGACCGAACTCGACGGTGCCGTTCGCCGCTGGATTTAAGTCGGTGAATAGGGGGAGGATGTATGGCCGGGTGGCGGTACGGAGGTCGAAGTTCCGGTAACTGCGGAAAGACCCGAGACCGTCATCGAGGACCGCGCCGCCGTTGGTGTTGACGAAAATATTGGTGTATTGCGTGCCGAACCAGTCGAGGGTGAACCCCAGAGGCAACGAGGGTGAGCTGCAGTCGTCACAACTGCTGAGGTTGCTGGTGGTCGTTTTTGTGACCGTCCGGAACGTCGCCGAATGGAGCTCGATGAGTGCGTCGGGTTCGATGTACCGAACGTTCGGATCAGAGCGAAGTTCGTTGACGTCTAGGGGAGTGAGAGCAGCGGTGAAACCGTCGACGGCTCCGCGCAACTCCTTGTCGGATTCGCCACCCAAGTCCTCGGCTTTGGACTTGATGGAGTCGATATACGCCTCATTGCGCACAACGACGATGTAGTCGTCGACGTCGACGTCGACGTCGTCCGAGGTCGGTGGGCTGTCGGTAGGGCTGGGGCTTTCGGACGGTGAGT
>WLWH01001765.1_pt1 | contig 13422 bp, 20 predicted proteins | sample 6712741 | NCBI WGS metagenome assembly WLWH01 (sample SAMN12718694, study PRJNA515312) | sponge metagenome | isolation source: marine sponge | host: Mycale hentscheli | place: New Zealand: South Island, Marlborough, Capsize Point | collected 2003-05-01 | reverse complement strand
ATCCCCTAGTAATCTTATCTATAACAATAATCTTAATGTCGTCACCATAGCGAGTTTTGAGTATTTTATCTAAAGAAAAATTACTTATATGATCTCTTCTTATTGCAAAAATTAAATTACACTCATCTTTCTTTTTAATTGAATCTAAACTCCAATCAATCATCTGCTTATCATCTACCATAATAAGCTGTTTAGGCATTACATACCCTTGATCAACAAATCGTTGACCTCTACCTGCTATAGGAATTAGTATATTAGTTTTTTTCATTTATATCGGCTAAAATTTCTGAAGTAACGCGGTGCGCTTCTTTTATATTATTCTGTAAATCTGATTTATCAACTGCATTCAAAATACTATTAATAGTAGCTGCAGCAAACATATCACCGGCTCCTAATACATTTATATTATTAAGCACCGGGGTTTCTATAGTAAAAGATTTTTGTTTATTAATACACAAACTACCACCTTTATGATGTAATATAACCCACCCTTTTACTTTTGAAGCAAGATCTTTTATATCCATAAACAAGTCTTCATCTGATATAAAAAAATAATCTACATATTTTAAAATTGATAGCTGGTTAAAAATTTTACCTTTACATATATCTATTGAAAGTATTTTACTTTTATTACTAACATCCTTTACAAAGGATAGATCATCTAATTCATTAACATATAGTATATGCGACCATTTTGAATCTCTGATAATAGGTTTTCTATTTTTTTGATTCAGATTAGCAATTGAAGCTCTCTCAGCTTTCTCTTTATCAACTAGTATTAAAGCTTCGCCAATATTGGTAGGTTCAATATTAACTTGATAGTTTTTACATATCTTTGATAACATTAACCATACATTAGCAATACCTCCTACTGATTTATATGTAATATTACCATCAAATATAGTATCAGTAGTTATATGACCATATAAAGATATACTATTCATTATATATATTATCGTATAACTCAGCAATAACTCCAGCACCGCCGGGTCTGCTTAGTACATGCTTAACAGTATTCTTTATAAGATTAATTGCATCGCTAGGACAGTAGGTATGATTTAACTCTTTAATAATTTTGTAATCAGGTAAATCATCTCCTATGTATATAACCTCATCCTTATTAACGGTATATTTTGTTAATAGAAAATCTAACAATTCAACTTTATCTTTAACATGCATATCTCTTGTGTAGTAAAAATCTACCTTTCGTCTAGACGCCATTTCACGATTAACTCTATCATCTGCAGTTAAAAAACATACATTGAGATTATCTTTAAATCTTTTTATTGCAGTAAAATCTTTATCATTAAACTTCTTATTAATAACGTTACCTAAAAGATCATACGTCTTGCAACCATTGGTTAGAACTCCATCTATATCTATAATTAAGAGCTTATACATACATTTTAATATAATCACTACATATACCATAGCAACGATTTAATCTATCATAATGTCTATTTTTTCTTGGAAATATGTTTTTGTTTTCGGGTAATACTATTATTGATTTACTTGTAAGATCTGAAAGAGGTGATTTGGAATGATGCCATATAAAGCCTTTTGATGTTATCACAAAATTCTCTGTAGTATGCCAAAAATAATTTATGTTTTCATTTTCTAATACATCTACAATTTGCTTTAAACATTCTGTATTTTTTAAATGACACCATAAACGATTATCATTTAAAAAATCTATATTAACTCTATATTTTTTATTATCATGACCTAACCAAAAATTATTATCTTTAAAACTTACATCTATCTCAACATCATAACCTTGGTCTAATGCTGTAATAATATATTCCGGGTCATTTTCATACTTAGTTTTTCCTGTAATATTACCTCTATGTGATATAAGTTTATTCCCACGCTTCGTCATAATAATATTCGCCTTGAGGTTCATATAAATCGTACTTATACCCTGTATTATACTTTTCCCACCACATTTTTATTCTTGGAAGGACGCCAAAAATCTTATCTCTTAACTCTTCAGATATTTGCATAGCTCTATATCTGCCTGGTGATGTATCTAATAAAAAATTTCTATAGTCTGCTATATGATCATAAACTTCATCATTAAATTTAGCAAAATAATGTGATCCAAAATAACAAGGTATTCTTACTGTTTCGTTTTCAAACCCACCTTCCCATGTTGGTGTTATTGGTTCACCTTCTTTATACAATGGACAACTATATAGTGATTTTATATCTTCTGTATATCCCCAAAAAATATGATCTTGAGGATGGTACGGGAAGTGACTACCCATGCCTACTGCATAAATTTTACCCTTAGGTCCAGTTCCATCAGTATATTTTACATCACAATTAAATCCCATTTTATCTACAAATCTTTTTAGCATTTTCATACTGCTCTTCATAACAGTTTGATCACTTCTAAACTTCATAGTAAAATCAGATGTAACTTGTTTTAACCCTTCATTTAATGAAACTAACTGCAAATTTAAATTCATAGGTGGTGTATACGGCACAGGACTCTTTACCACTATAATATTATCATCTTCAGACTCTAATGTCTCGTTATCCCAAGTAGATATAATTACTTTATCTATAAAATCTAAAGTAGTATAACACTTAGCTGTATCATAAGTTCCAGAAAAAATTTTACCTTGTATTACAACATCCATATCTACTCTATACTCCAATTTTTATTTTTAAATATTATTTCACCCTCCGGTAAAGGACTATGTAAATATTCTGTAAACAAATATGGTTCAAATCCCCTTTCATCTAATACTCTTATAAGCTCTTTTGGTCCGGAGCCTTTAGCATACATCTTATTAAAACTATCTAAACCTATTTCTGTTTCTATAAACAAAATATCTTTTAAGAAAGCTCCAGCCCCTTCAATAGCCTCAAGTTCAGCACCTTGTATATCTAATTTAAGGTAACCGGGTATAAGTGCTTTTGTTGTAAGAATTTCTTTATAAATCTTATCTAATCTATATGTTTTTATTTTGTCTATTTTTGATACCTTTCTTTTTTTAAACAAATATTCACTCTCTTGAAGATTACGACTTGGTTCTTTAAGAGAGCTACAACCTATTTCACTCTCAACAACAAAAAATGGAACTGAATGTTTGTTGTGATTAGATACCGCTCCTTTAACAAAATAGTCATATCTTATATTAGTAGGAGACTCAATTGGATCAATACCAACAAAAATAAATTTACTTTTAGACCTTTCTAATTTTAAGCCCAAACAACAAGTAGCTTCATGAATCCATTTACCATCTCTACAGCCAGCATCAATTATTATACTATTGTCAGGTAGTGAAGAAAATATTTTAGTTTTTAATGGATCCTTCCACAAATCATTATAGTTTGATCTAATTTTAGATAAACTATATTCTGTTTTACGATCCAGTCTCATTACTTTTTACGGAAAGGCATTATCCACGTATCAAGTTCTGTAGCTGATTTTGCGAAAGGTTCATCATATTCTAAACCAAATTCATCTAAAATTGGCTGTACTTGATGTGGATGAATTTCAATATTCCAATCATGCACTGCAATTCTGTCTCCGCTTTTTAATAATCTTGAATATAAATTTAATTCTCTTAATTTATTACCACCATCGCAAAAAATATAAGTTTTAAATTGCTTTACGTTTTCACCTATATGGTTAAATACATCTTTATCAAAAACGTTTTCATAATGCATGTTAATATATGGAGAAATTTCAGCCATTTTTTCAAACCAGTGACCTACACCTTCGTGTTCTCTACTAAACCAATGACCAGTTCCATTGTAACGTGTACGAGACTCTATATCACTACCATCTGTTTCTTCCTGTGGGTATGGAAAAGCTTCATAAGTATCAAAAATATAAGATTCGGTTATAGCAGCCATATTTGCTAAATATGTACTTAATGCCCCTTTTTGACTTCCTAACTCAACTATATATTCGAATCTATTTGACTCAACAAAATATTCTTGCCAGTATATAGCAGAGTAACTCTGCGACATTCCTGCACCCATAAATCTACGACCAACTGTCTTAAGATCTGTAAGAGGTATAACACTATTTGTATATACCTGCTTATCTATACCTTCATGCGAGCCATGAACCGTCTTTAATAACTCTTTATCGTATTTCATATATTTTCTTTTGTTACAACTGCTAACACCGGTAAAGGAAAAATAAATCCTCCGCCATTTTCTATAAATTCAGATTCTCGTTTAACTATTTCATCTTTAAAATGGTAAGGACCTACAAGATAATAATCTGGTTTCATATCTCTACTCTCTTCTTCTGATATAAGTTTTATACCGCTAATAGTTTCTGCCCCATGCTTTTCAGGACTCCGCTCTGACGCGTAAGGTATTAATTCCGGGCCTATACCACAATAATTTAAGATAGTATTAAGCTTGGTTGAAGCACCGAGTATATGTATAGTTTTCTTTTGCTTGTTTACTATATCATCAACTAACTTACATAAATCTTCTTTATGCTTTTCAACCTTTTCCCTAAACTCAACATAAGGCTTATCCGTATCTAAGTAAGCTTCATACTCTTCTATAGGTATCCATTTATCTATATCAGATACGAATACCATTCCGTCTCTAAATATAAGTCCGTTAAAGTTACCTTGTTCTAAAAATTGCATATTAAAATTTATTTATAGTGTTATCAGAGTGGGACATCCACTCAATATTGTTTAATCTGTAGCCTTCGCTTGTGATAAACTCTTCAAAATCTTCAGTTTGCCAATGTGCAAGCGTAGTTTTATCAAAGTGGTCAGCTAAATCGTATTGGTCAACCGAGCCATTCGCGAAGTCAAGTATAGTTATATAGTACATTTCTTGATTTGTTTTAGTTGTTCGACCGAGTATTGTTTACTTGTTTCGCGCCACATAGCGTGGTGAGTGAACTTTCTAACTTTTGGGAAGCTAGATTTCTGACTGTGTTTAATACGAGTGTATTCGTTGTCAGTTAGTCCACTGCACCTGCCTTCGTGGGCGAACTTGCGTCTATGCTCCGCAGCTCGCTGTTTTCTCATGAGCGAAGAGTATTCGCATAGCTCTTTCATAGTTGTTACGCCCATGGGTTGTCTGATTTTAGTACATAGGTTAGACCTTTGTAGTTAAACCACTCAGAAATACCTTTTGTCATTTCTCCGTGACTGTTTAACCCATTTTTGAAACCAAATGACGGAGGTAAGTTACCAACGGTGTAAGGTTTGTAGATGTCGCCACCTATTTTTATAGTCTTATCTGATTTGAATTTTATTGATTTCATAGTAAATTATTTATATTCATATATATTATCCAGTAAGTGTCGTATTTTATTTGTAATACTCCGCTTGCCACTGTGGAATACCTGAGTTATAACGCTCATACCATTCGCGCTCAATTGTTTCGATTTGCGCTCGGGTTAGTTTTGCAACGGTTAGTCGAGTTCTTTTTCGTGTAGTTTTGCTTCTATCCATTCTGTTTCTTCTTTTAATACTTTATCTTCTACTTTTATTATTAAGTCATTAAATAGGTCTTGAGTAGTTTCACCGTCTTCTAAGTCACATTCATGAGTTACAAAGCTTAGTACTCTTTGAGCTACGTAAGCCCAACCAAACTCTTCTAGTTCAGCAAAGTAGTCTATTGTTTCTTCGTTCCAATGGAATTTAGTATTGTTTTGCATAGTTTATAGTTTAATCGCCGGTGTAAGCACCAGGTGTTTTAGATTTTTCATTGTAATACGCTTGATTGCTAGCATCGGAAAGCTTACGTCTGTACTCATATGTAGCTCGATTGTCTAAGTAGTCATCAATTCGGTGAATCATATCTTGTTCTAGTTCTGTAGAGAACGATTGAATATGATAAGGGTGAAAGTTGAAGTACTCGCATGAGTAACCACTTGCTTTTTTACCTTTGTAGGTAGTCCACTCGTGATATTCGTAAGGTATATTCCTGTGCTGCATAGTATTATTATTTTATATTATTATCCAAATAGCGTCGTATTTTATTTGTAAATACCATAGTCAGCGTTAGCGAAACCACCGGTGAACAAGGTAAATATAGCCCAAGCGATACCAGATAATGCTAGTGTTGTTAGTGATATTACAGTTGCGTAAGTTATAGCTATGATAACTTTGTGTGTAAACTTTCTCATTTGTTAGTTGATTTATAGTAGTTAATACGTTCTTGTACTTGCTCGCGAGTTATCTCACCGTCAAGTTGCATGAGTAAATATCCACTCATATCGATTTGTTTGCCGTTTTGGCAAGTTAGTATAAATTGCATAGTTAATTATTTAGAAGTTAATTTTTCTAGTTCAGTTATTTCTTTGTACACTTCGCGGTATTGAATCCACCTGTCATTGTCTTGAAGAAAATCTAGTTTGTTATATAGTTTTTGTATTTTATCAGTAATAGTCATAATTGTAATTTTAAAAAGTTAGTAGAAGTCACGGTGAGAATCGAACTCACCTATTTACCATTGTGACTAGTTATCGCATGCTCGTATTATTTTATGTCGCTAAGGCGATAGCTCAACTACGACATTAGTTATACTGAATTTAAGCAGTTTGTTTCAAGTTATAGTACTTCAGTATTTTGTAGTACTTTTGGAATTGAAGTGGAAGAAGTATAAGAGTTATACTTTAACCAACAAGATAAGTGTTCAAGATTTGAAGACATTAGTTCATACGCCTTATCGTGATTGTATTTGAATGTTTTACCATTTTTGAATGTAACTTCGATGATAGAGTTTTGACCTATTAGAGATTTACGAATGACGAATCTTTTTGATTGAATTGAATTTGACATAGTTATTATATTTAAGTATTTATATTTGTTATTTAGTATTTATATTATTATCCATTTGATAACGTATTTTGTTTGTAAAGAGTGTAGTTTTATTTAGTACTAGTTTTTGTTTAGTAGTTATTCCACTACACTTCTTTGTGTGTAACTAATAGTTTGTTTGTTAGTTACATTATTATTATCCAAACGTAATCGTATTTTGTCTGTAAAGTATTACAATTAGTATTAGTTATTTGTAGAAAAAAAGTGAAACATATGTACGTAACATGCTGAAAATGAAATATATATACGTAAAAAGGCTAGAAAATTGGGGGGCCCGGTAAAAATAAAACCGTTTTTGTAAATCGTTGATAATCAATAACATAGGGGGTAGCACCATACCCCTAAATATCTAACGTGATTTTTTCAAGAGGGTGACATTAGGCTTATAAGTATATAGAGTAAGGGGCTATTGTCACTATATAAGTAGTTTGTAAACTATCGCTTTTACCTGTAAGTATATAACCTATAAAAGAATTTAAGAAATATGGCTATAATATATTCATACCCGGATATTGGTGACGTGCAAGGCAATGACATCATAGTTATTACCGATGCTGGTGCAGGTAATGCAACCAAATCAGCGACAATAGACACATTGTCAGCTTATATCGCAGCTCAAGCTGGTGCAGGTACTGTACGAAGCTTTAGTGTAGACTCTTCATCTATTCCAGGTATTACAACTGTAGTCACAGATGCTACAACCGATCCATTATTAACAGTAAGTATAACAGGAACGCCTGGTTCTAACAAGTATTTAGATGGTACTGGCAACTGGACAACCCCTGCTGGTGGCGGTGGTGGTGGTGGTATAACTGAAATTACTACAACCGCACCTATAACAGGTGGCACTATAACTACAACAGGTAGCATCGGGATAAATCAAGCTTCAGGATCTGCAGATGGTTTCTTGTCTTCTACAGACTGGAACACGTTTAACTCAAAACAAAGTACTTCTGAAAAAGGGCAAGCCAACGGTTACGCTCCATTAGATAGTAGTAACAAGGTTCCGGCTGTTCACCTGCCAGATAGTTTGGTTGGAGCTGTTGTATATCAAGGTACGTGGGATGCCACCAATGATATACCTACCCTGCCAGCCCCGGCTGCTGGTAATAATGGACATTACTATATAGTAAGCGATGCTGGTACGTATTTGGGGATAACATATGCGGTGGGTGATTGGATTATATCTAATGGTATTGCTTGGGAAAAAGTGGATAACACGCAAGATGTTAACTCTGTGTTTGGTCGTCAAGGCATTGTTGTAGCTAATGCGGGTGACTATTCTTCTTTCTATGCAAATATAAACGATGCTTACTCAGATGCAAAAGTAAACCTTAACTTAAATCAAGGTACCGCAAGTCAAGATCAAATACTTTCTTGGAGTGGAACTGATTATGTTTGGGTCGCTCAATCCGGCGGGGCGGTTGATTCTGTAAACGGACAAACCGGAACAGTTACTTTAACAACTGACGATATTACAAATGATTCAGGTTATGTAAAAGGAACCGCGTCAACAGATACCAGCACTACAGCTATAACAGAAATAAAAACACTAACATCAGCTGAGTATGCGAATATAACTCCGGCTAATGATGTAATGTATATAGTTATATAATGGGTGATTTAAAGATTGGTAATAGACAACCTTCTGTTGGTACTTTAAAACAAGGAACTTCTAATATTGCTAAGATATATAAGGGGGACGAATTAGTATGGCCTGTAGGTGGAGAGCCAGATAATTACGAACCATTGCCGGATGATAATGTTAGATTTGTTGGTCTTTACCAGAAAAAATTAATTACATATTTTACTAACGTTCAAACACCATTTCCATTTGATCCTCAGTATATAGATGAAGAAATTAATTATACGGGTGATTTAGAGAGTAGTACTCTAGTTTTTGACCAAATAACAGCTATTAGTGACAATATGGAATATATATACGCTAAAGCTCGCATGACTGGCGGTGTAACTTATTCTGCTTACAAAGGTATAAAAAGCGGATCAAATCTTAATTTTACATCAATAACCGATGTTGATAACGTAGAAACCATATCTAAAGATGGGCAATATGTATATGGGTTATCTTCAGTTAGTGGTGGTTCGAATCGTTCAATTTTAAAAATATCAAGCGATTATGGGCAAACATTTAGCAATGAAATAAATTTTAATGACCCAATCAATCCAAACAACATAGTAGATAAAGTGGCGTGCTCCATGGGTGGTAAATATGTTTACGCTGTTTTTAACACTGGTCAAGCATCGCCACAAGTTATAGTATACAAAAGCGATGATTACGGTTCTACCTTTTTAAATATAACGTCTATAGTAGGTTTGTCAAGAGGGCAAGGTTCTGGAGTAAATTTTTATCCATTAGTATCAGGCAATGGTCAATACGTATATTTCTACGTAAGTTACTCATTGAGTAATTTACCTTCGGGTATCGTTATTACAATGTCTGATAATTTTGGCACCAGCTTTTTTGAAAATCCGGTTGATCTTAGACAAACTGGAATTACTCCTCAAACAGATAAGCTTGGAAAATATTTAATTTTATCAAATTGGAATTCTAACCAAATTGGTTTAGTAAGCACAGATTATTCGCTTACATCTCAAGATCCAAATCTAAGTACTAATGTAAGAGTTGCTCAATCTAGCTTAAGCAATTTTGGAACTGTTGGGTTATTAGAAACTGTTGAGGGCCTTACTACTACAAGTCCCAACCAAACATTCGCAACAAGTGTAAATTCTTTACAAAGTTTTAATGAATCTGATCTTTTCTTTTTTCCATACCAGCCGATAAAAAGTTACGGTCCTATACAAAAAGTTGTCAATATTGTTATTCCTCCTGATGAAGTGCAAATCGGTGATTTAATTTGGACAACTACTAATTCAACAATAGTAGCTAGCTCCGGGGGTACAATACCTATTTTAACAAACGCCCAAGAATTAGAAGATGCTTTTGACAATTCAACGCCGGGTGCTATTTATTATGATCTTGATTCCGCTAACGCTGGAAGAGGTTTACTTTACAATCCCGAAGCTGCTGCAGCTATAACGCCGCCAACTGGATTTAGATTGCCAACCGTAAACGACTGGTTAAGTCTTACATCAGCAGTTACACCAGGCACAGACGTAACTGCTCACGGGGGTGGTGCCAATGCTTTATGGAATCAAACTATTAAATCAAATGCTGCTTATGGTTCATCTGGTTTTAATGCTACAAAAGCCGGGATTGGCAGGGTTTTCACAAACAGTGGTAATTTCTTTTACGATTTTACGTCTGACAGAGATGTATGGTGGAACGTGGAAGCAATAACTCCTCGCAGCGGTGCAATAGCGTATTTAGAAACTCAATACATTATTAGCCAACAAACCTTTGGCGCTTCTTATCCTTATTGGGCTATTAGATTCTGTAAGGATGCATAAAATAAAAAAAAATTAAAAAAAATAATAAATGGCAATAATTTATAGTTATCCAATAACTACCCCGCAAGATCCTGATTTACTTATAATATCAAGAGTTCCAACAGATCCAGATGAGATCTCTAACTTTAGTGTTAGCATGAGTTCTGTAGCTGATTATGTTATAGACAGGTTTATAGATCCTGATGCTACAGATTTTCAAATACCTGTATTTAATCAAAACGGTACTAGAATAACTGGGTCTATTATAAGCCAAGACAGCTCACCTTCAAACGGTGTAGCAGGTACTAAGATAACTATAGCGGGTAATGTAAAGGCTATAGGTAATAATAATTTAACTCCTATATTTGATTTTGATGCAATTATAGACGGCAATCAATACACGCCGCCAACTAATACTGTATTGTATAAATTGCAATCAGGTCAAGAAAATAAATTTTCAATAACACAAGACGGTGGTGGCGGAGTAGTATTACCTTCGGGTGATATACTAAACAACGGACCATCATTTAATATGGGTGGTCAAGCTTTTGCTAATGGAGAAAATTCATTATCAGTAGGAGCTGCAACCACTGCTTTTGGTAATGGATCTTTTGCCGCCAACTTCATAACACTAGCATCGGGAGGAGGTTCTGCCGCGTTTGGTTTGCTGACAGAGGCATCAGCGCTAGCCTCTGCTTCATTTGGTAATAAATCAAAAGCAACAGGTGCTTACAGTATTGCATCAGGTCAAGATTCAATAGCGTCAGGTCAATCATCAGTAGCTATTGGTGAAAAAGGTGATGCGCAAGGTAAAAACACTTTTGTTTCTGGTTTTGGTGGTACAGCTACAGGAAACAATGCTGTTAAATTTGGATATGAAGGTTCTGCTAGCGGAAATAACTCAGCTAAATTTGGTTTTGAATCTATAGCATCAGGCGCAAACTCTTTAGCTACAGGTGACGGAACTACAGCAAGTGGATTTCAGTCTGTGGCCACCGGTGATAATAATATTGTTTCAGGCGGGAATTCTTTTATAGGTGGTAAAAACAGTACAGTAACAGGAAGTGAATCTATTGCTTACGGGCTTAGCAATACCGTGGATTCAAATTCATGTGCTGTTTTTGGTGGCTCGAATAATATAACTAGCGGTAGTTTTCAATCTTTTGTAGTTGGAAGTTCTAATACAGTAAATCTTGGAAGTGCGATAGTGCTTGGCGAAGGTATTACCACTGATACAGATACAATTATAGACAGTAATACAAATGTGGCGCTTGGAAAGGGAACACCTAGCCGTTATGATAATGTAGCAATTACTAGTAGAACATTACGTTTAGGTAAAGCTGATAATACAAGCGCTTTTGCTAGCAACACAACAGGTATATTAAATTTTAACGATTCTGTAACTGGTAACGCTGCTTACTCTAACGTAGGGGGCTTTGTAGGTTATTTTCCACCTCCAACAGCTACAAACAATTATAATTTTTTTGGTGCTTATAGTGAAAATGTTTTAGACTCAGTTTTTCAAACTGGGGCAAGCCCAACAGCTTCTAGAATGGCCATATCAATGGACCCTAATTTAGATTGCGTTGGTTATAAATTTGATTCTAACACTAGCTCTGGAGGTGGAGTTTATTACAATGTAAGTCAAAATAACGCCAGTGCTTCTTCTAGAGGTATTGTTACATTTGACATTAGGCATCAGAATCAAAATTATTCTGTACCAAACGGGCATAAACTATTTGAACTAACCTCTGGTTACGGTCAAACAAAGTTTGAAATAACTCAAGCCTCTGGCGGTGGCACAGCAAATGGCGCTGCGGCGCTGAATTTTGGTAAAGGAAATTCATCTACAGGTCAAGGTTCAGTAGCTATGGGCCAAAACTTAACTGTATCAGCGAATGATGCTTTTGCTTCAGGTAAAAATAATATTGCTTCTGCAACTCAATCTTTTGTGGCTGGTATAGGAAACGAGGTAGCTTCTATATACGCTGCAGCTTTTGGAGACAGCAACACTGTTACAACTGCTTCTTTTTCAAGTTTTGTAGCTGGAACAAATAACTCCACTAATAGTAAACCTAAGTCTATAGTACTAGGGCAAGGTCTTGCTTCGCAAGATGAAAATGCAATTACAATAGGTAGATTCAACGCTGCACCTACACAAAACTCTATTTTTGTTTTAGGCAACGGAACAGATCTAGCCGCATCTGTTAATGCTATAGAGGTAACTAAAGTTGATAGCCATATTGTTTTACCAGTATTGCAATCAAGTGCAAGTTATGCTGATGATACAGCGGCGGCAGGAGGAGGAGTTCCAATTGGAGGATTATATAGAAATGGAAATGTAGTACAAATTAGATTAACATAATAAATATGGCGACTTGGACAGTATTGACAATGGAATATGAAAATAACGCTAGCGAAGATAAGCTAGTAGTAATATCTGCCGCTCAAGGGCAGGACGGAGTAGGGTATGCTAGAAAAGTATTTACTAACAACTTGTCTGGTGTTGTAGGACCACCACCACTAACTCCTTATGCGGATTTAACAGAGTCTCAAGTTATAGGTTTAGTGCAAGCAGATTTAGGCCCAACGGTTGTAGCAGACGCTGAAACATATGTAGATGCACAAGCTACAATTAAAAAACAACAAATAGAAGATTTACCTACAAATGCTGGTCTTCCTTGGTCTTAAAATTAAATAAAAAATTATGAGTTGGAAAGTATTAGACATGCAACACAAAACATCTGACGGTTTTGTTATAGAAGTTTCATCATGCTACGAGGTACAAGACGGCCTTGGATATGCTAGAAAAGTTTTTAATCAAGAGTTTGAAGAAGTAGTTGGGCCCGAGTTTATTCCTTATGAAGATTTAACAGAAGAAATTGTTATTTCTTGGGTTAAGGATAGCTTAGGTGAAGAGAAAGTTGCTTCTACAGAAACAGAAGTAGCCGAAGAAGCGCTGCTAAATAAACAATCACTTGAAGCTCCTATGCTAGAAGGAGGTATTCCTTGGGAAGACGATAGCTTTGACCCAGCCTCGGGAGGCGGTGGCATTAATCCAGAATAAAGTAAAAATCACTAAAACCAAGTGAGTATATAGAATATACCCGGCCAGGGAAATGGCAAACCAAATAGTAATTTAAAACCAAAACCAATGACACTATTTTACCAGACTCAATCGTGGAGTAGTCAA
>WLWH01001759.1_pt1 | contig 13448 bp, 12 predicted proteins | sample 6712741 | NCBI WGS metagenome assembly WLWH01 (sample SAMN12718694, study PRJNA515312) | sponge metagenome | isolation source: marine sponge | host: Mycale hentscheli | place: New Zealand: South Island, Marlborough, Capsize Point | collected 2003-05-01 | reverse complement strand
CTAATTTAATTGTAAAAGAATATAAAAAAGAATATCAAAAAAAATATAATTCAACTAATTCTTACAGTGGTAAAAAAAATAAAAACACTGGATTATCGCTTTGGAACAAATCTAAATGGCGTAATCAACGAGGAGAAGTTGGATATAAAAAAAAAGGAGATGTTTATAGACCAACTGTTAAAGTATCAAAGAAAACTCCAAAGACATTCAAAGAATTAGGAGGTATGAAAAGTCAAAGAATTAAAAGAGCAATGAAAGAAAAAAAAAAGACAGGACGTGTTAAGAAGTTTTAATTTAAAGATTCGGTGATAATATAATTTAAATATGGATATCACCGAATATAGACAAATCCCTAATACAAAATATTTAATAAATCGTGAGGGTAATGTTATAAGAAAATTTAAAAATGGTAATATATCAATACTAAAACACCATAAAAATAAACGAAACGGTTATTATTATGTTTTTTGTGGTAATAAAAAAAGTATTACAGTTCATAGAGCATTAGGTTTATGTTTTATTGATAATCCACATAATTATAAAATAATTGACCATATTGACAGAAACAGAACAAATAATAATTTAAATAATTTAAGATGGGTTAGTGTTACACAAAATAGATGTAATTCAATAACAGTATTAGAAGCGAAAGGTTGTATTTATAAAACAACTGATAAACATATTATTAATAATAAACAACATATATATAATGGTTATAGGGCAGCAATTTATATTAATTTTAAAAGAAAATCTAAAAGATTTAAGAAAAAAGAAGATGCGGAGAAATGGTTAAAAGAACAAAATAAAATAAAATATTCATCTTCACAATAAATACTTATAACTATAATAAGTGAAATAATAAAATTATAATGTATTATATAATATATTATAATGGATAAAATAAAATTAAATAAGATAATGAAATCAACAAGAAAACATAAAAAATATATGATTAAAGTGAGAAATCCAGAAACAAAAAGAATTAAAACAATACATTTTGGAGATAATCGATTTGGACACTTTAAAGATAAAACACGATTAAAATTATATAAACATTTAGACCACGGAGATAAAGAAAGGAGAAAAAGATATTATCAAAGACACGGAAAAGCAACAAGTAAATATACAGCAAAATATTATAGCCATAAATATTTATGGTAGAAAATAAAATATTGTATATTTATATAACAAATGTTAAGAAAAAAACTAAATAGTATGACTAAAAAAAATATTATAAACTCTATTAGAAATTATAATATAAAGGGTTATAGTAAATTAAAAAAGAGCGATTTAATTAATCATATTATGAAACCAATTCATAGACCTTTTCATAAATTAATACTTCGTAATTTAAATAAAACAACTATTGATAAAAAAAAAAAAGTAGTAAAAATCCCAAAAGAACATAAGAAACACCACACAAAAAAACATATTGAAGTAATGAAAAAAGAAATGAAGAAAGGTAAAAGTTTTAAAAAAGCACACGATATAGCAGTAAAAGAAGATAAAAAAGAAGATAAAAAAAAAGATAATTCATTACTTACTAAATTTAAACAATTAGGCGATGATATATCAACAGCGAGGTTTTCTTCAACAAAAATACCAAATATAAAAGATTTAAAAAAATTTATTGAAAGATATAATAATTTACTTATTCAATATAGAACTAAAATAAAAGAAGGAGATAATACATTAAGTAGTAATTCTGATTTTATAACAAAAACAATTCCATCAAAATTAAGAATATATCAAAAAGATATGAAAAACACACAAGAAGGACAAAAAGAAATGGCCCAAGATAAAAAGAAAAAACAAGAAAAGAAAAAAAAAAAAGAAGAAAAGAAAAAGAAAAATATAAGTAAAATATTTACTAGATCAAAAAAAAAATATTAAAATATATGATAAAATGTATTTTAAGTTTAAGAATTTAAAAAATTATATTAATATATAGTATAATAAAAAATGACTCAACCACAAATAATCGGTATAAGTAAAGCTGAAATATTCCCAATCAATAATACACAAGATGGATTCTCTTTTAAAAACGGATCACCCCTTATCCAATTCGAAATAGCACCTAATCAAAGACTACTTGATACAACTTTATTAAGATTAAATTTTAAATTCAAATTATACCAAAGTGACGGTATTAGGTATCCTAATAACCAAGAGTGTTTATCTAATCACGTAGCAGGGACAGTTCAGTCGGGGACAGAGGTAGCAGCAACAAACAGTCGTGTATCAGTAGCATCAGTTATTCAAACTTTAAGATTAAAAAATTTTAATGAAGAATTAATTGAAGAGATACGTGATTATTCAAAAATGATGGCCTCATCTCTCCCAGTTAGTAATTCTATGAATGATTACAGAAATAGACTATCTAATAAATTTAAAGCATTCGGTAAAAATCCAGCCCAAGAAATTAATGATATTATGCCTCGTTCAGTATCTATGCCTCTTAGAGCCGGTATTTTATCAACAGGCCAACCATTAGATTTGTTAAATCAAAATGGTCTAAAATTAGATATATTATTATCACCTGACAGTTTTGTAATTAAAGGTGATGCTAATACTTCTTATAAATTAGAAAATGTATCATTAAGTTTTAATTATATTAATTTATCTGCTCCAATGCCCCCAAGTAACAAACCTATCGGATTCCCCACATACAACAGTTATAATAGTGTTGTTAATAGCGGTCATTCACAAAAATCACTTAATCTTAATCTAAGTTCAGTTAGAAATATATTCCAGAATTTTATTCCAGCAACTTTTATTAATAATTACGCTGAGGATAGTTTAGAGACCCCAAAATTAAGAAATACCCCATACGCAGCAGCTAATGACGTTGAAATTACAGAATTTAGTGATTTAAAAAATGCCTTAAAATTCCCATTGAAATACAGTGTAGAAGAAAGAGATGCTGTTAATAATGGTGTATTCCCAGCTCATCTATATAGAAATTTTGTTGATAGTATCAAACCTTTTAGTAAAATTGAGAATTCATTATTAAGTGAGGTTACAGAGAGTCTAAATAACGCTTCAAGTCAAGCAGAGCAGGATTTAGATAATCCAGATTTAGGAAAAAATGTATATGGATTAGGTCTAAGGCTTGATACAACTAATAGTGGTATAGGAACTAATTTTAAAAATCAAACATTCACTAAAAATATTAAGTCAGGGCTTGACGGTAATTCAGTTAATATGTCTTATGTATTTACTTTATCAAATCAAGCATTAGCCGTTAGAAATCAAAATGTAAATCCTATAATGTAAATTTATATTAAATTGTAATTTTATATTAATTAAATAAAAAAGTTTAAGATTAAATATTAAAATAAATATATATTTTAATATTATAATAAAGATGTCTAACTTATATGATGTTCAAATGAATCAACTATTACAAGGTAAAGGTGAATCACAAAATATCACAATTCAAAGTGATGTATTAGACCCAGCAACTATTACTGATAATTACGCTATATTCAAATTACGTAATGCCGGTATTATTGATAAGAACTCACGTTTAGTATTTAATTTATACGCATCAAATGCTACAACTCAACTTACACTAATGGGTGGGGCTTATTCAGTAATACAGAACGCTTATTTAAGAACTCACAGTGGAGTTCAGATTGCTTCGACAGAAGACGTTAACTATTTAATGAGTATGAGAAATAATTTCACCGAACAGTGCGTGAGAGAAAAACGAAATATTGTTGTAAATGGAACAGCTAATAATTATTTTTATAATAATGATGTATTTGATGGAGGACACAATACACGAAAAAATGGAGTAATTGGATATTCGAGTGAGCCAGATTTTACAAATATCGATGACAGATTTAAACTCGGTCACGGTGAAGCAAATCAAAATGAATTTTCTATTAAATTAAGCGAATTATTCCCAGAGATGGGCTTGATGACTCTCCCTACTTTTTTATTAAATGATAGTATTGAATTAGTTCTTGAATTCAGTGATCGAGCAACAACCGGTAATCGGGGAGTGGCTAGTGATGCTAATAACGCACATATTGGAGAAGTTGTATTGAATAAAGATAGTATGAAATTTGTAAGCGATCATCTATTTTTCGATTATGAAATTATGAATAAAATTAGGGCGATTTCTCAAACAAGTCAAGGTATCCCTATATTCTATGGTGATTTTAACACTATAAAAAATACTCTTGTAGCACCAGCCGAACCAGCCGCAGGAGGTCAAGATATCGTAAGATATAGAAGAAATATTGGTATGAGTGATAATAGATTAAGATATATGTTATTCCATAATCAAATGGGGAGTATTGGATCTCACCCAGCACATGAAGCACATAAGATATGTGGTAAGTTCAGTAGTCAAGCACCAGTCGTTGGTGAAGAATTACAAATTATTATAAATAATCAAAATTATTTTAGTCAGCCTATTAAAGATGCTAGTCAATTTTACACACAATTAAAGGATGTATACGGAGTAGATATGTATGTTCCACAGGCTGCTTATTCTTGCGATGGTCAATCTCACGACGCTCAATCAAGGGCTCAAACTAATAACACATCAGCAGTTAATGATATTGATACAAAAGTCGCAGGATGGAGTAATAAAGGGTTTATGGCGACAAGTCAGTTAGCTCTTGCGGGTTCTAATCATATATTCGGTGTCAATTTTTCATATTCTAAGTCTAATACACCGAACGCAGGACTTAAAATTGGTCAAAACCCAGTAGAAATCGATTATTCTTATGGATATACTCACGGTAGAACTCATACTCTTTTACAAAGAATTTTTGTATGTTTAGAACGAGTAGCAGTTATTAAAAATGGTGAAATTGAATGTAATTACGCTTAAATTAATTATTATAAAAAAAAAATATTATTAATAAATATATGTATGACGCTACAAAAAAAATAGATTATATTAAAGAAGAACAAAGACTGAACAAAGCATTTTGTAATAAAGAAATAGTAGAATTAAGAAAATTAAGAAATAGTTATGAAGAAGAAAAACAAGAAGAAGAAAAAAAAAAAGAAGAGGACAAAAAAAAAGAAGAAGAGGACAAAAAAAATATAGGGGACATAATATTAAAATATATTAATATTATAGGTTATTATCTACGACCTTTTTAAAAAAATGACTATTCGTAATAATAATATATTAATTAAGTATGTAATTAATATATGAGTTCAAGGGTATTTAAAGCTGATAAATTTATTTTTAGAAATGATAAAACACAAGAAAGAAAAAATCACACGATAGATTTTATAACGTATAGTCCTATTAAATTTTATAATGATTTATATATTAGGAGTTTTTATTTAAATAATAAAACGTGGAAAATAACAGCAACTGATACTGAATTATCTATAAAAAAATTAAATCCATCAACATTGAATTATGAAACTAAATTTACTATTCAATAAAATTAAAGTTTGGATTTAATGAAAAAAAATATATATTAGATTATAATAAAATGGCCTCCGCACTAGCAAATCACGGAAAAATTCAAGCAAAAGAATTAGAAATTTACAGAGATATTATCGCAGTCGGTGTATCTAAAAACTCAACTCTTAGACTCCCAGAAAATAGCGGTGATGTTGTTTATAGTGTTGATACGGCTAATGCTGATGCTACAGTTCTTCATAATGCTTCTGATCTAGCAGCAGAAAAAATCAGTTATGGTAATCTTTCAAATCTCGCCACAGTTGCTGATGGTGATCTTCTTGTTGTAAAGGATGCTGATGGAACAGCAGGTGCTGATATTAAACAAGTCGCTATGTCATCTCTTAAATCGTATATGGGACTTCATAACCACGATGATGCTACCGCAGCCGCTCAAATTGAGATTTCACAAGATGGAGCAGGAACGGTATCTTACAAAGCAGTCAGTGGTGATATTTCTTTAACAGCGGCAGGTGTTATGTCTATCACGGCCGCTAAGGAGGCTGAATATGCTAAAACAGCTGATCTTGGTGGGCTTGGTGCTTTGGATGCTTCTAAAATTGTTAGAGCAAATGCTAGTGGTAATATTGAGGACACATCAGCCACGGTTAGTGTTAGTGAAGTTCGTGTTGATCAAAAATTTCACGTAGGTAGTGGTTCTAAGTGGGAGATTTCACTTAATGGAACTAATTTAGAATTCAAATATAATGGAACAGTTAAATTCGTTATCAACAGTGCTTAAATTTAATAATAGTTTATGATTGGTTAATAATTTTTTTATATTATGTTTATATATAATATATTATAAAATGACATCAATGACTGAGAATATAGTTATAGAATTAGACAGACAAAATAGTTTGTTAGTCCAGAGTGACGGAATAGAGGCTGAAAATAAATCATCGTGGATAAATATGATAAGTCCTATTGATTTAAAAGTTGGAGATAATATATCACTTCAAAATTCTATTATAAACATTAGAGGAGCAAATAGTGAATCTATTGAGATAACGGGAGAACAGATTAAAGGAAGTAAATTTACTGATAATTTTGTTTTATTACAAGTTGGTTTTTATATTAATAATAATTATAGTAATAATGTTCCTCTACCTTTCAAATATTATGAAGCAAAAACTAAAAATGATGTATGGCAAAAATTTATAACAAATCCCATATTATTAAGTTCAAATAATCCAGCATATGGGGCAGCGGAACCTGAGGGTCCTTTTAATTATGTTTATGATAGTGCGACAGGGACAAATCCTCCACGTTGTCAGAAAATGTCAGATCTTTTTAATGGAAACCCACGTATAAGAGCAGATAACAAAAAGTATGCGGTAATAGATCCGAGATATCAAGGTTTTATGAAAAATATTGATAACACATTCACTAATTATCAACCTGATTTATTAACACAAGATATATTTATAAAAATAAAACCAGGGTTCATGCCTCCTAATGCTCTTGCTGATGAAATCACATTACAATTACAAAAAACATTTAATATATCGAGAGAAAATGCTGATAGATTATTCAATCCTAAGGCTCATATATTGAGAACAAGTAGTGATGCTGAGGAAGAAACAGCACGGACATTTAGAAATTTAAAAGCATTTAATGGAAGCTCAATGGTTAGTATCCCAGCAAATTTTATATTAGATGATAAATACAACGTCCAGCATCCTATATATAGTTTTCTAGCAACAGATGAGCCTTATGTATGGAAGTATGGAAGTAGGTTATTATCATTAACTAATACATATGATTTAAACACGAATGATGGTGATGAAGGTGATTTATCTTTTGGAACAGCAACAGGTGTTACAAAAGATAAACAAAAAATATATTATCCTGTGTTTTTATTTAATAGATTAACACAAAGTAACGCAAACCCAGCAGTTGAAGCAAATTATGAACCATACAGTCCCAGTCAAGATAACCCAGTTCATAATTCAGTTGAGGATGACAGCTTTTTATCAATTAGTAATTTTACATCAAAACCAGAATATAATAAAACATATCAAAGTCAAGTATCACAAACTCAGCCATACGATATCCCGCAAATGTTAGAATTAGTAGATAATAATTTAACATTAACAACATATCATAATGGGACATATGCTACAGCATATAATAATCCAGCACCTTTTATTAATAGATTAGATAGTAGCGAATTTAATTATTCAATAATATTAAATACAAATTGGACATTCGGTTTAACAACTTGGGCTACGTCAAATAATATTAGTTGGTTATTAAAAAATCAGGCATCATCATATAAAAATAATTTTGTAGATATAGAAGTCCCAGCAACAGCTCGTGGTTTTCACGGCCATATTCAAGTAAATACAACACACGCAACAATAACAAATGATGATTATGTTATTAATTCAGTTCATACAAGAGATAACAATGTTAATACATACGCAACAGTTGCTGATGGGACTTATAACAATGTTAGTGGATTATTACATAATCAATCTCATATACCGACAATTGAATATGAATTTACCAGTCAAAAGTATAATGGATTCGGGATTTATAATGCTTTAAATCCTGAAATAGGAGAAATAAAAGTATATGTATCAACGGACAATGGAGTTACATATACATTAAAACAAACAGAGACAAATTTAACGCAGCAATCATACGAACCGAACACATATACATTTTTTCCATTACCTCAAACAACAACATTATATAATAAAATAAAATTCGAATTTACAAAACGAATACCAGCAATAGGTTTAGGCACTACTATTCAAATAGGATTAATAACAATTATAGATAGTTACCAAGGTGTTATAGGGGGCATACCTTATCAAAATATATATATGTCAGTTCAAACAAATAATAATATACATTCAGTTGTTAATTTTAGTAATGGTGATTTATACGCTAGTAATCCTAAATTAAATACATCACACGTAGGGGCGTGGACATTTAATCATTTAACAGATAAAAAAATCAGTTTATCATTTACTAATTACGCCGCTCAAAATTGTCAATTAATACCGAATGATACAACAAAATTAATATCACCTTTTTATAATTTATTAAAAACAGATAATGATTTTAATTTATTTAATCCATCAGTTAATATAAATACATTAAAAGAGTTTTTTTTTATAACAGATGAATATGACACAAATAACCCAGGTCATCTCCCACATTATAATTATCCACATAAGAGTTCATATACAATAAATGGACAAACAGTTAATTTTAACTTAACAACAAGTAGTGGTCATGATAATAGGTATGCTTCATTATTAAAAAATCAAATAATCCCTACAAATTTAAAAGCAACAAATCATAATATAAATATTATAAAAGGATGGTTCGACAATTGTAAAATATATAATGGAAAGAAAAAATCAAAGAACGAAATATATAATGATGATGAATATTATATTAATTGTGATATAGGAAGGTCATTTGATGATGATCAAAAAAATCCAGGAGGTGATATTACAAAGATCCCGTGGTATAATTTAAATATAAACAGAACAGCACAAGCTCCAACATATATGGTTGATAAAAACACAATAGGTAGTAAAGGTGGTTTAAGTGAAGGAAACCCTAATGATGGTTGTAATTATCCAAGAAACAAAACAAGAGACCCATTAACAGGTAAAGAAAAAATAAACGACCAAAGATTAAAATTAAGAACAAAATTTATAGGTGATGAAGATTATTATGATGATGGTAATATCGGTTATCCTTATTCATATGTAGATGAGATTTATGATTTTAATAAAACGTATAATAAAACAAATAGTAATCCGGATACAGAGGAAGATATTGACACTTTATTAAAAAAAATTAAAGATAATAATATGGGTATATTTTTATATGAATGTAAAAATTCTAATTTAACATTTACAGTCCCTTATGAAAGTATAACATTAATAGGATTTTATAATTATCAAGATGAGACAAGCCAAAACTTTTATCGTATTCAAAAATACACATACTTCGGTTTTAGTCCCTCATTATTAGACCATAACTATATAAGTCCATTGAATAATGATGTATCGGCTATATCAAAAGATTATAATCCAACACCAAGTAGTGATGGGTCAATCCCCAAAGATAAAGAGACATTATTTTTTAGTGATAGAGTTAATTATATTAATGTAGGGGCTATAAATCCAACTATTAGTTTTAATAATCAATTAAATAAATTTCAATTTAGTAATTTACATACACCTAATTTTTTTAATGTATTAACAGGAACTGATACAAACACAGGACAAATGGTAGCTTCGTTATTAGAGGATTCATCAAATGGGGCTTCAAATAGCGGGGGTATTTCAAATGTATATGTAGAATTTCAAGACGAACAGTATTTAGAACATTATGATATTACAAATTTAAATAATGGAATAAACGATTCACTCAGTGGTATTTATATATATGATATATATTTTCAACAAGATAATATTGAAGATGATAAAGACATAGTAAGTATTACTGATCACAATGCGATTAGAGCAAGTCCAAGTAACTATTACGGTAGTTTATTATTTAAGATGGGATTTTCATATTTTGATTTAATGCCTTTAAATTTAGGAGAAAAACTATTCAATAACAGATTTAAACATTTATTATATAATAATATTCGTTATCCAAAAGAAGGGATAAGACCATTTACAACAAACAGTGATTTAAATATATCATCAGCAGTAAGTAATAATTTATTTGATTTTACAACAGCAAATGCGGGAAAACCTCAATTAACATTAGGATATAATAATTTTATTAAATCAACTTTTGAAGCAACATCAACTTTTATGTCAGCATCAAGTATCCCTTTACAAATTACTAATGCTTATTTTAGAGTTCATACAGACCTCCCGTTAGATTTATTAAAGTATAACGCAAACGGAACAAATCTCCCTTGTATAGGTATAGCCTTACGTAATTATAGTTCAGCATCTTATTATTATAGTTATGCTTCTAATTTTTCAGCACAAATAGTAAGGGATGTAACAATAACAAAAGTAAAAATTGAAATAAGAAATCCTGATGGACGTTTAGTAAATAATCTTGATGAGAAGTCATCAATTATATTAAAAGTAGAAAGACAAATCCCAATAGGTAATCCAACAGTAGATCCTCAAACATTATTGTTAAAAGATATAGATAATCAATTAAAAAAAGATTTTAACACAGAAAGTCATGATAAAGTAGACGCATATGATAAAATAAAAAGTTCAGTTAGTAATAAAATAGATGTTACTTCAAGAAATGAATATAATGTAGGAGTTTATGCTGAGGATCACACAGGATTAAAAACATTAAGAAGAGAACAACAATTACAAAGAAGAATAGATAGGAGATCAGAAGTAGGAGATCAACCAGAGCAAAAAGAAGAAGAGGCCATATCATCAATTGATAAATTCACAGAAGAGGATAAGTCATTATCAGTAGAAGACCAATTAGTAATAAGAGAAAGAATGATAAGAACATTTATATTACATCAATTATATATAAATATATTAAATTCAGCTCCTTTTGAGGGGAGTATAGAAGAAAATGTAGGACAAATTGCTAAATCAATAACAAGATTTATAAAAGGGAGACTACCACAAATTAATAAAAAAGTAATAGAAATATCGAGAGAAGAAGATATAAATAAACAAAGGGATTTAATGAAAGAAATAATAAATGAAGAAATACCATTTAATGTAGAAGGTCAAAGATTAGAGAGAACCGGACAAGAAAGATTTAAATTTAATACAAAAACACAAGAAGAAAACTTCTATGAATTTTTAGATAATTTAATATCAAAAGATTTACCAGCAGCACAAATAACAGATAATATAAGGGGTTATTTAGATAGAGGATTTAAAAGTGGAAGAGTAAGAATACAAGAAATAAAGAGAGAAAGACCAAGGGCTACATCAACAACAAGTTCAAGTAAAAGGTTACCACCAGTAAGACAGAGACTAAAAGACAATTTTGAAGATTTTATGGATAGTATATATACAGATAAAAAGAGATTAGAAGCTATAAGAGAACATGAAGGGGATAAATTAAAAGAATTTAAGAGTATGTATTATTACACAAAAGATACAGAAAATCCAAGACAACAAGCAGCAAATTATGGGAGATTAATAAGAGCATTAACAAGTTCAAGCATAGGGCCAGTAAATCCTAAGTTTAGACAAGAAGAACGCGATGTTCAAAGAGAAAGAGAAAAAACATAATAAAAAAATATTATGTTAGTATATAATGAATAAATATAAAAAATGTTATAATTGTAATCATAAATTCGAATATGATATTACTGATAAATTTTCAAAAGATTTTGAAACTTACGGGAGACACTTAGGGCTATGTTCTTTAACTTGTATGTATGATATGAAATATCGTGACCCCAAAGGTTTAAAGGATTTATATATTGAAGCTTTCGTCCAATACCAAAAGAAGAAGAGAGAATATAAGAAAAAATATAATAAGTAAATTCAATTACTATTTTAATAAAGTTAATAAATGTATTCATCATATATATATATGATGGATATTATTATAGATGACAACAATTCAATTAATTTTATTAATTAACTATTTACCAATGTTTTTAATTGTTCCAGCTCTTTTAACTTCATTCTTTCATTATAATACTTTTCACGACGAGTTTTATTAATTATATCTTTATTATTATCATAATATTTTTTAAAAGTTTTTTTTACACTACTTTTACCTTTTGTAGATTTTCTATATTTATTAGTAGATTTAAGCCGTTTTTCTTTTTGAATATTTATAACGTTAATTTGATAATCATTAATAATATATTTTAATAATTCAGGATTATCAATATTTTCTTGTAATTTATTAATAAAAACTTGAATTCTTGCTATTCGAGGCATTATTACTTATATATATATATACAATAGTCTTTAAGTCCCTTTATTGATATATTAAACGACAATATATATATATCTTAATCATTTTTCATATATAAATATTGAGACGAAGGGTTATGGGCCATTAGATCAGCGGTGTTTCTTCTTTGAATATCGAGTGGATTATTTAAAACTTTTTTACCGATATTATCAGTAATATAAATATTTCTTAACATATTTATTCCTATTTTTTTATTATTATATTTTTTGAATAATCTAATAACGTATTTAGAAAAAGAATTTGAGTTAGTAGGATCACCGTATCTATTAGGGATTAATATTCCAGTATTATTAAATTTTAACCAATAATTAAAAACAATATTCATATTATTATTTACATTAATTTTTTTAGATAATGAATTATTATCGCTTGTTTTATGTTTATTAAATAAATAATATCTTGTTCCATCATCACGAGTTATTAAATAATTAGTTTCTTTATCAAGTTCAATATCTTTAATATCTTCTTCATCAAATACTAACATTGATGAATAATCTGATCTTCTCGGTGGTTGTAAAGTATATAATGAATATATTAAATAATTTTTTAATAATTTTTTCTGTTTTGAATTTAGAATATTAATATCATCTTTAAATATATCAAGGTTAGCACATGATTTCTTCAATTTTTCGTTCGTATTCATTATATCAGACCATTTCAACCAGTTTTCGTCTTGCTTTAAAGTTTTCTTATGTTTATGGTATTTATCATTTACTAGGACATTCAATTTTAATAAATAATCCTTACATAATCCTATTAGTTCTTTATTTTTTCTAACATTTAATTTATAGTAAGCATTTAACGCAACACAACTATTTCTAAATTCAGTAATAGAGTGTAAGTAGTCACCGTCACTATCCTTTCTTTTAGCTTCATATTTAATATTATCAAAACAACAAATATTTATGTCTTTAAAATTTTTTAAATCGTGAATATATTTATTAATTGTAATAGGTCTTAAAAAAGTATTACAATTAAGTCGTTCATATAAATTATCAAAATTAATAAATTCAACCATATATATAATATAATATATATATATTTATGTCCTTTATTATACGAGATATAGATATATATAATATATAATTTAATT
>WLWH01001758.1_pt1 | contig 13457 bp, 18 predicted proteins | sample 6712741 | NCBI WGS metagenome assembly WLWH01 (sample SAMN12718694, study PRJNA515312) | sponge metagenome | isolation source: marine sponge | host: Mycale hentscheli | place: New Zealand: South Island, Marlborough, Capsize Point | collected 2003-05-01 | reverse complement strand
CTGCTATTCAGCGCGACCCTCGATAAGGGTGTCGGCCGCCTCGTCAATGCGTACTTGCGCGAACCCATCGATCATTCCGTCGACACTGGTCAAGCAACCGTCAGCACGATGGACCACCACGTACTGGTGGTCCATCCAGAGGATCGTGACGCTGTGATCGCTCAAATTTCCGCTCGCCAAGGCCGAACCATTATTTTCGCTCGCACCAAACATGGAGCTGACAAGCTCGCCAAAAAGATCGCTGCCCAGGGTGTTCCCGTGGGAGCTCTCCACGGTGGAAAGACCCAGGCCACTCGGACACGCACGCTCAAGGATTTCAAGACCGGAACCATTCGAACACTGGTTGCAACAAATGTGGCCGCTCGGGGCATTCACGTCGATGACATAAGCCTTGTAGTTCATTTTGACGCTCCGACAGATCCCAAGGATTATCTCCATCGTGCAGGCCGGACGGCCCGGGCTGGAGAATCGGGGACCGTTGTCACGATGACTGCACCTCGACAACAGCGCACGGTTCAGCACATGACCGATCGTTGCGGAGTGAAACCAGTTGTGACGCGTGTGCGCCCGTCGAGCTCAGAACTCGTGACCATCACAGGATCCCGAGAGCCAAGTGGACGACCCTGGGTCGCCACATCCCCAGACGTCAAAAAACGTAACCCGAGCAGGAAAACTCGGGATGGCCAAAGGCCACGAAGTAATCAGGGTTCAGCTCGAGGTCGACGAGCGGCGGCACCTACGTCACGCAAGCGCAATAAGCACGTGAAAGCGGCTACTTCTTCCTAGCGTGCACTATCGGATCAGTGACATACATACCTTCCCTCATCCCTCTCACTAGTCTTCAGCGCATGAAAACGAGCGTGCCGACATCCATCCGGGCAATCGAAATACTTGGCATCGTCGGAATCGCTTTCTGGATAGTCATCATCATCCGCGGTTTGCTCGAGGGTGCCGGCCACACCTTCACGACTCTGGTTGTCGGACTGATGCTCGGCGGAGCTCATGCGGTGGTTGCGCTAGGAGCTCGACATCAATCCGTCGCCTACGTCTACGCAATTGGCTTCATCTTTGTCGGTGATTCAATTCTCGCCATATTCGTGGACGTTAGAGCCCTGACTTTGGTGGCCTTTACTCTCGTGCTTGCAGCACTGGCGGCCTCGAATTCCGCCCGCAGGTGGCTGCGCAGCACCTCGCACTCGACGTGACGACGATCATTCCGGCCGGCGGGCAGCCGACACCTTTCACTTCCACTGACTGAGGTAGATGCGCATCCGTTCCCCAAACGTGGATCCACTGATCGTGAGCACTGCCCTGAGAGTCCAGGGAGCCGGGCTTGCGCGGCGGGTCAATTGGGACCGCGCGGGCCGTCCACCAAGAGGTTTTGGATTGCCCAAGAGGTACTTGCAGCATGAACGCCAGAGCAGCGCTGGCTGCTCATCTCCCGGCCACTTGGGCTACGTAGATCGTGTTGGTCGAGGTACCACCCTGTAACGGATTTGGAAAAGAAACAACGTCTGCACTCACTTTTGGGAAATGCTTCTGCAGCACCTGCACATAATCTTCGTCAGGTTGGTCATTCGACCACAGAGCAAAAACGCCTTCGGGAGCCAACAACGCTGCCAGCACCGAACTGCCCTCTTCTGTGTAGAGCCAAGCATTTCCGGGAGCAAGGGTGTGACGGGGCGAGTGGTCGATATCGACGATAACCACGTCCCACGAGGCAGCAGTGCACGGAACGGCACCCCGTTGCATCAAGTCGAAGAAGTCACCCTCGTGCACGGTGGTCCGTTGATCACCGCTCACCTCGTGTCCTAAAGGCACCAAGCCTTGCCGGTGCCAGGAGATAACTGGGCCGATGGCTTCGACCACCGTCATTTGGTTCACTCGCCCGTCAATGAGGACTTCTCGAGCGGTGTATCCCAAGCCGAGTCCACCAACCAACACCCGGAGTCCAGCACCCGGCACAAGACTCAGCGCTAGCGAGGCGAGCTTCTGCTCGGCAACAGTAAATGAACTGGACATCAGGTACTCATCGTTGAGAAGCACCTCGAATACCTCGTGATCAAAAATTGGGTCATGGCGACGTCGCAATGAGATCTCACCCCAGGGCGTGGTCTGCCAATCGACCTCTGTTATCCGAGTCGCCATGGGGGCACGCTAACTCAGACTCTTCCCCTCCAGAAATGCGCGGGGGCCGCGACGCAGATGAGTCGGGGCGTCCGTTCACAGGTCACACCATCAGCCGAGGGGATGGTGATCGCGCGAGCAAGAGGATGGGAATACCGATGATCGTCGTGCCGTACACGCCAGCCCTTCCTACGTCATGGGTACTTGCACGAACACTGCGAGGAGGAGGAAGAGGGAGACAACTATCACCAGCGTGCCAAAAACCGTGATCCGAAGATCAGTCGGGCGAGCCGTCATCCAGGACTTCAGAATCCTGCGGACAATCGGACCGGTGATCCACGACACACTGGCAACAGCCAGGAGATTGGACAGCAGCAACATGGCCGCGAAAGGCAGCGTCACGTTCTCTAGCAGCAGAGAAATAATGAATATAGATGGATAGAGGGCAGCAACCGTGGAGAGCCAGATCTTCCAAGTCGGCGCTTGAACAGACGGTGGATCGGGTCGATACCAGAATGGGGTGAGGTACTGCTCATCTGTCCCAAAACGGTCAGCCTGTTCAACGAGGTTCTGTAACCGGGTGTGAAGCCCCTTCCACTCTCCGCTGTCCAGCCACCTGCCGAGATTTGCCGATGAGTCAAATCGCACGACCAGTGTGTAAAAGTCTTGCCCACCGTCTATCGGGTCAATGACTTCCCGCGACAAGAATCCCGGAAACTCCTTCTCCATTCGTCCGGAATCTTCCAACCACCTCGCATAGTCATTCGCCATCGACAGTCGGACACTGTGGACAGCGACCAAGGTCTCAGGATGTGTTGATTCGGCGTCACTTTTCATGAGTAGGAGGCTACAGAGACTCCAGGCGTTTGATTGTCGATTGAATCCGCCACCTCTGACTTGGCGCCGCCTCGGGGATTTGAACCCCGGACCTACGCATTACGAGTCCGTTAGGAACATGAGCAGAATTAAGGACTGGTTCTAAACCGTGAGGCACATCGAGGCGTCTCATGTCACTGCGTGGCAGGGAGTGTCATCAAAAATGTACGGGAAAAATATACCCACATTTTGAGACCAATCCCGGCACGCCCCGACCCTGGGGTTACTTAACCGGCCCCCGGGTATGCGCATGTCAGTTAACCAAAAAAGGTTCACCCAATTTAAGAAACCTCGCGTACTTGTTTAGCATTCACACCAACTGTTGGCGCTGGTGAGTGGCATGCGGGCGGAAACGTCTAATTCTCAGATAAACCGGGGTACATAGATTGAGCGACAGGTCAACATCAAAAACATCCACGTGGGCATGAACACCCGCACTATGAACCTGTGTTCTCGCATCGGCTCACCTGCAAAAACAGCATCGCTGATTAATCCCAGTCGCTAATCGATTAACAACCGGTGTTGGTGACTGTGCCGTCGGGGCAAGTTGTGTTCGACCAAGTGACACCGGTCAGGTCCGCGCCAGTCGGAAGTGTCGTTCCGGTCAGGTCCGCGCCAGTCAGGTTCGCGCCGGTGAGGTCCATGCCGCTGAGGTCTATGCCGCTGAGGTCTGCGTTCTCCAGCCACGCTCCCGGCCCAACGAGGTAGTAATTCCCCACAGTGTCCCACGGTTTTATCAGGATCCACCCCACAGGTAGTGCCGCAGGTGTCCCTGCGCCCTCTGAAGCGCCCATGATGCCACCACTCTCAACACCGGTCAGGGTCGCGGCGGTCAGGTTCGTGCCGGTCAGGTTCGTGTCGCCCAGGTTCGAGCTGGTCAGGTTTGCATTGGTCAGGTTTGCTCCGTACAGGGTTGCGTGGGTGAGGTCTGCCCCAGAAAGGTTCACGTTAATCAGGTCCGCGCCAGCTAGGTTCGCGTTAACGAGATTCGCGTTAGGGCCAACTAGATATCCGAGCACGGATGTCCATCCTGAAGGCAAAATTGGAGTGCCATCTATACCCCAGGATTGGACACCGTCCAGATTCGCGCTATCAAAGTTCGCGTTAGTGAGATTCGCATCGACTAAAATCGCGTTGTAGAGGCTGGCACCGGTCAGGTTCACACCGGTCAGGTTCACACCGGTCAGGTCCGCGCCAGTTAAGTTCGCGCCACCTAAACTGGCTCCGCTTATATCCTCGCCAGTGAAGTCCACGTTAGTGAGGTTCGCGCCCGGCCCAACGAGGTGTCCGTTAAACACTCTCCATCCAGCAGGTAACGCTTTTGGTACGCCCTTGATGAACCCTTGCACCCCAATAAGGCTCGCGCCGGTCAGGTCCGCGCCATCAAAATTCACATCATCTAAGACCGCATAGTCGAGATCGGCGCCCCTAAGGTCCGCGTTGGCCATCTTCGCACCAGTGAGATTCGCGGATTCAAAGTTCGCGCCCTTCAATCTCGCGCTCTGCAGTTTCGTGCTGGCCATCTTTGAGCCCTGAAGTTTCGCACCTTCGAGATTCGCGCCTCTAAGATCAGCGTTCTTAATCCTGGCGCCGTTGAGGTTGGCGCCCCTAAGATTTGCTTTCTGTAACTTCGCTCTATTTAGGTCCGCGCCCTTTAGTTTTGCATTTTTACACTCAGCCTTCGCCTTAATCACGCAACCATTAATGGTTTTCGCTGACGCCGGACTCACCCCAGCACCGGCGACAAGAAGTGAAGCAGCAGCACACGTGGCAATAAAAGACCGAAACGTTGGATTCATGCACGACGGTATCACAGCAAATCTTTACAGATCGGCGATCACTTGGGGACTTTTATGGCGCAAACCCAACGGCACCAGTCCGGAAGTCTTTCTCACACTAGTGCACGCACAACGTACGCACGTAACCGCAAAAGGCACCAGAAATGTGGAGCCGCCTCGGGGATTTGAACCCCGGACCTACGCATTACGAGTGCGTTCAAACCCTCGAGATACCGGCGGGACCTCTTTGTTCAGGAGGGATCTACTGTCACCGCAGATCATGGTGTTTCAGGGTTTAGCACCTTGAATGGTTCTAATTTGGTTCCACCTGCCACTGGTCTCTTTCGCTCTTCTTTGGACTTCCGGGACTGTGACCCGGGGGTTGTTTAGACGCACCCCCACCGTGGCATCCCACTACCTGGGTGCAAATTTTCACCATTGCCACAGCGGAGCCGTGGCACGTGTGACGTGTGGTGGGATAAACCTGTCGATTAGGACGGTGCAGGACCGTACTGATTGTCGCCAGCGTTTCCTGGTTGAGCAAAGAAAACGATTAGGAGGATCACCCCTACGCATGGAACAAAATAGAGTAACTGAAGCCAGCCGCTTCGACCCTTGTCGTGGAGACGACGCGCGCCGACGGCCAGTTGCGGCGTGATGAGCACGATGGTGAGGATGAGAGACACAATCCAGTAGAGAGTATTTTGCCCAAAGATCGCTGCTATAGGAGCCTGAATCACGAGGCTTACGATCAACGCGAATAGGTAGAACCACCAGAATTCTGAGCGTCTGGCGCGGCCCTGAAAATTTGCGTAGTTTTGAAAGCAGTACGAGACGGACTGGCTGAAAGTCATGGTAGCTCCCGCTGAAGTCTATTTGCCGATATCAGGCTAGCAAGAAGGAGCGCTCTTCGAGCCCGAAAAGTTCAAACGCGCCGCACATCCCCAGCAGGCTCCGCTAGGATTCCGTTGAACTTCATGATCGGCATTCGGAGGGTTCTCACATGAATTTGTCTCGTCGTAATTTCATGGTCGCAGCAGCTTCGGCAGCGGCGTTGGCAGGAGTTTCGGTCGGGGGCGCTACCTCGGCAAATGCTGCTGCTTCGGTGACACCGGCTGAAGCTTTGCGGCGGCTTGAGCGAGGCAATACGCGTAGCGTCAATGGGAATTTCAAGTCCAAGAACTATTCGCCGCTGGCTTCAACGCCCGCGAAGGGGCAAAAGCCCTTCGCCGCGATTCTCACCTGTGGTGACTCGCGGACCGATCCAGACTTCATTTTCGACATGGCGCCGGGCAACCTCTTTGTGGTGCGAAACGCGGGCAACGTCTTGGAATCAGTCGGGCTAGGGAGTCTCGAATTCGCCGCCGCCGTCCTGGGAGTATCGGTCATTGCGGTGATTGGGCATACGGAGTGTGGGGCTGTCATCGCGACTGAAGGAAGTGTGAAGACAGGAGAGATGCCGGGGCCTCACTTAGACAGTTTCGTGGACCTGATCAGTCCAGCGGTGGAAGCGCTTCCTGCTGGGCATTCAACGAATGACGCGATTGCCGCGAACGCGTCTTATCAAGCCCGTCAAATCCAGTCGCAAAGCTCCACGATCGCTAATTTGACTGCTACTGGGGACGTGGGGATCGTCAGTGGCGTGTATGGCCTGGCGAGTGGCCGCGTGACGTGGCTTCAAACCTGAGGCACTAGTCTCCCTGGCACGAAACCCCTTACCGAAGCCTGATTGTTGTCATCATGGGAGAAACGGTGGAGAGTAAGAATTCTTGGCGTGGCTTCGCTGTTGCGATTGGCAGCGCCCTTGCTTTTGGTGTCGTCGTTGGAATCATTACGTCACTTCTGGGCGTGGACCTTGGCTTCTTCGGTTATGTCATCGCCTTTGTGGTTGCCTACGCGGTCTGGGAAGGCGTGAAGTACCTGCGGAAGAAGCGTCGCGACGATCAAGGGCCTCCAACCGAATAGCCGGCCTGAATTGTGACGATTCACCAACGTGGAGGCCGGCTCCAAAGGGTGTTGCCCAACCGAAGGACTTCTGGCCATCGCCGCGCCCGCCGTCCGTAGATAACATCAAGCGAGGGGAGGCAAGTGGACACCCCAGTTGTGAAGGTCCAATGCCCAGAGTGTGGTGCTAAGCAAGTTCAGACAATGAAATCAATTGTGCTCCCAGACTCCAACAACATCCACGCGTGCACGAAGTGCCAGTCGCCGATGCCATCTGGAGAGACGGCTTTGTTGCTAACCATGATGCGGGATACCCGCAGAACAGCTAAGTGGGTTGCTTTCGTGGGCATGGTTGTTGCGATCGGCGCAGCCACCATCGAAATCACTGTTCTCCTCAACAAATAGGTAGTGCGGCACGTCAAGTTGGTTCAGGCTGCGTCTCAACGGGTGCCAAACACAAATGGTTCCTCTGGCCGTCTCCATCGACGTTTAAAGACACACCAACCATTGCGGACCCCCCGATTTCACGGGGGGATCGCCGTGGAGCCGCCTCGGGGATTTGAACCCCGGACCTACGCATTACGAGTGCGTTAAAAGCATCAAGAAACCGGTGGGACCTCTTTGTTCACAAGGGATCTACTGTCACCGCGGATGAGGGTGTTTCAGGGTGTGACACCTTGAATGGTTCTAAATTGGTTCCACCCACCACCGGCGCTTTCGCTCTTATTTGGACCTCCGGGACTGCAACCCGGGGAGTGTTTAGACGCACCCCCACCGTTACGTCCTACTACCTGACTTCAAATTTCTGCCATTCGGAGTTGTGTGGTGGCAATTGTTTGCTGCTTGTCGAACATGTGGGGTGGTAGACCCCCATTTCTTTGATTTTTCTCGCTTCTGCTCCTCTAATCCGTCATTGTGTTCGTACGGGTGAGGTGCCCGGTGTGACGCAGACCGTGGAGGGTTCGGGTATGAGTAAAGGTGCATGGGCGAAGCGGAGCGTCGTGGCTGCTGTGTGTGTGGGTGTTGCGATGGTGGCGACCCCGTCGTGGGCTGAGCAAGGTGACGGGGAGTCGTATGGCACGGGTCAACTTGACTTCAACGTCAGTGTGACGGCTTTCATCAACGGCCGTCCAGGAGGTCAACGGCTTGAAATGGGAGATGCTCAAGCCATGGGGGCGCGCTACCTTGACGCGGCTACTCCTCCGCATCGGAGGCAGGCCGCTATCTCTGGCAGCGACTTTTTCTCGATCGGGCCCGGACTCGTCGAGCTGAAGCGCAAGCCCCGGAATAGCTTCTACCTCCCGACAAGATCCACGCTGTGGAAGTGGACTCGGGGAGAACGGATGCCCATAGAGGTCACCGGGATGACACAGTGCGCTGGACCGCGGGTGAGCTGGGACTGTTTCTCGTCGAACCAAAACAGGAATGCTGGTTTCGACTTGCCGGGTGGAGAAGAGAACAGCTTCTACACCCAGTGGGAATCGCCAAACGTCTCGAGTATGTCTATCAATAGGTCGGGCGTCATAAGCGAGAATCAGAACGCGGTGGTTTTCGCTGATGGCTTGGGCTCAACCGTGTGGACAACCGTCAAGTTGAGGTCTCAAGCGCGTTGGATCAGCACTGAAGGGCCAATCTCCGACGGTAACCGGGATGGTCAGAATCGCACCGCTAGTGAGGGAACCGAAAACCTCTACTCAGCGGTGCAGAAGGGCGTCTACGTGGGGCCGGAGCTGCCGGTAGGGATGGCGCCCCAAGCTGTCTATCGATCGGACGGGACGGCGTCAACAACCGTCGGAGCGTGGGAGTTGCCTGCAAATGTTCAGTTCCACGACCGCACACTTCTCGCGTTTGATTGCGAGGGCAAGGAGGCTGGGCAAGAGAAGAAAGCTGTGTTGCTGGAGAAGGAATTCGGCTGCACGCCGATTGGAGTCGCGTCCATCCCAAATCAGCCCGGCAAATATGAAATTCGCCTGGCTAGGACCCCGCGCAGCAACCTTGTCATTGAGGACTGGCTGTCTGTGCGAGGAAAGCGATTCGAGAAAGGCCAAATACCCTCCGGCTGGATTCGAGGAGAAAGAGACGTCATGTCGGGTCTGACCATGGAAGAGCGTGAGCTCTACATCGATCAGATCCCGCCGATGCGCTTCGTCACCCGAGCCGTGGTTTCGTAGATCCTGGAGTTCCCTTAGTAGGTCACCCCCGATGCAGCAGTGTCGGGGGTGACTTTCGCTAACGAACTGACGGCCTTTTACTGGGTGAAGTTGAAAATCGTCGGGCACACCTAATACAGCACTACTGCGGCAGCCCATTATTCGGACGCAGATCTTCACTCTTGCCTCAAGTGCGAATCCCTCGCGGTTTCTGGTATTTTTCAAACGGAAAACATTGATCGGCAAATCGCCGAGCCAAAAACGCTTGCTGTCTGACTGAAGTCGGCTGCCTTGTATAGGAGCTGAGTGGTGTTATCGCACGGGTTTGGACCAGCGAGTTGTCCGTTTTCGTCCCTCGGGCGCTGGCACTGGTTCGCGCTTGACTCCACTACGGGTACGGCGTATCCGTGAGCAGACACAAGTTGTGCGACATCAAGCGCCTGGGTTTTCGCGTTAGCTACGGCGTTATTCGTCGATTCTTGAAGACCGACGATGGAGGCGCCTGACTCCCCGATCACACGACTAACTCTGTCTCGGCGTACTTCCCAGGACGGTGCCCCTGCGCAACTGACCTTACAGATGTTGAAACTCGCGACGGTGACTGCTTTCTGGGCGGGTTCTTGAGCCTGTGCAGGTAAGGCCAACGAAGCACAAAGAGTCAAAACAGCAGCAACGACGAACGGCTTCACGTAGATTTCCATTCCTCAGCATGAGCACTCGAGAGCACGAGCTTGTCCAGCATTAAAACTATAAACTTGGCTCCTGGCTGGCCGCCACGGTGTGGACTTCAGGCATCCACTGTTGGGGCGCAACTTTTCACCTGTGCGTGAAGCGCGGTCTCCAAGGGCTATCAGCACGCCATTCGTGGTCACATCCGGGGCACACGAAGTCAGGATCAGTAGCCAAGTTTCCGAATCACCATGGAAGAGTTCTTGTGTGTGGTAAACACTTTCTGAGGGATGCGGTCCGATGTCGAGGTCCGTTCCTTTGGAGTGCGGTGGCTGTCAACAGGCAGTGACCGGATTGACTTGCCGTCGGAGTCGCTCGCTAAGGCTGTCTTTCCGACGGTGGGTCTGAGCACGGAAGGCTTTCGAATGGGCAGCAAGTACAGAAATGGCGGAGTCCGCGCAGTGTTGTCATCTGTCCTGGCGACCGGTTTGGGCTTGAGCGTCATGGTGACGGCGCCCGGAGCGAATGCGGTTGAAATTCCAGGGTGCGAAAACATTGGACAGCCGGGAGTAATCGGTACCGCTACCGAAACGGGTGCGCGATTCACGTGGGACGAAGTCGGCGACTACGTGTATCTGGTTCAACTGGACCGCTGGGACGTCGCGGCGCAGGACTTTGTGACAGGCGAGTACATCGAGGTTGGGAGCACTTACGAGTACATTGCGCCATGGAACGAAAACGGTGTAGTGACCGATGCGATTGCCGCTACGGTACTTCTTTTTTGCAATCCGGAGAATGCTTCACCGCGACCAACGGGCGTGCTGGTCTTCAATGAGACTGCAAGTGAGTCATCTGCTGCTGCCATTGTTGACAGCATGCGACTTTCGGCGGCAGAGGTCTACCGCAAGACGAAAGTTTCCAATGCCACCATCAGTAATGCTGGTCAGGTGATGGCTGGAATTCGTACGAAGTTGAAAAAGGGCAGCCCGGTCTGGGCCTGCGTGTATGAACTAGTTGACGCGGAAGCAGACAAGTGGGACGAAAAGTCTTGCAAGAAGACGAAGGTCAAAAAGGGCGGTAAAGCCTCCATCAAGGTAAGCGGTGTAAAGGATGGCGACTGGGTGGAGGTCTACGACGCCAAGGACCGGCTCTTGGTCGCTTGGGGGGCATCGGGCGGCTCCTAAGCGGCGTTGGTGGCAGCGTCAAGCCTCACACGAAGTAGAGACCGTTACGAATGGTCGGTCTCAAAGACGAGTAATGACGTGTACGCCGTCATCTGGATGGACAAGGAGTCCGAAGAGGAAGGCACATACACCTGCATCGCCAAGAAGCAGCCGTCTCTTCCCTTATCTCGGAGCGGTCGTCGACACCCCAAGACCCGACGGCCGCCCCGACCCTTTCGGGGGCTGTGCAGACAAGGACGCAGGGGACTCCGCCAGCCCAACACGGGGACTACCGCGGACCCGAAACATCCCTCCTCACCTGTCCATGAAGCAGATACATCAAGCGAACGGTCCGTGTTGACCCAAACCTGCTACTTTGATGATCAGCGCATTAGCGGCCGGACCGAAGAAAGAGAGCAATCGTGAACGAAAAAGATCTTATTGAGCTTTGGAATGACAAGAGACGTCAAATAATTTCCGCCCAAATGCCTGCTGTTGTTGCTCTCGCTGTAATTACCGTCATGGCGATGCTTGGGTACTTCGACGGCGAATACACCTACGGGAAGTCCTTTGCGGCGCTCTTCTTGGTGTCAGTCGGAGCACTGAGCGTCGTGAACCAGTTGGCGGTTATCCGAGAAGGACAAATGATTGTCCAAGACTTGCAGGCTGTGGACAACCCCAGCGCTCTAGCAACAAAGATTGCTGCCAGCGGTTCGTACCTGGTTTACACGCGTGCCCTAATGATCGTTTTCAGCCTGGCATTGCTATTGGTCTTGGTACTTCTCATCCTCTAGTCAATCAGCGGGACATGTGACAGCGGTCTTGAGATGGAGAAGGGTCCAGCGAAGGTGAAAGTCACCGAATCCGGACACACCAGTTTCCCCAGAGTTTTTCGCGATCGGGGTTGCGTTCGTTAGTCTCAGATCAACCGGGATGTAGCGATAAGGAGCAGAAAGCATGGATGTAAAGTTCCAGTATTGGCTCAACGAAAACCGCAGCACCTCTTTTCAGTTTCTCACGTGGATTATTGCGCTGGTGCTGTGGGGACCGGGGATCCCACTTGCTTTCGGAGCTCTGGGTGGTAACGCGGACGTGGCAGTCGGACTTGCCGTGGTTACGTCGGCAACGGCCCTCGTCCTGTTGATCGTTGGGACATCGGTCGTTACTGCGTATAAGAACATCACCGCTGACATTCCAGAGGAAGCTCTCGATTTAGCGTTCGCGCAGTCGGAGAAGAAGAATCCTTTCGGTTTCTTCACCGCGGTGACGATTGTTTTGCCTGTCGCAATCCTGGCCGGTCACCTGTTGATCCTCTTCTAAAGACCGCGCCGTGTTCGTCGGCGTCTCGTGGCACATCACGAATTCGCCGCGCCATTCGCGAAGCGGTCGTCGTCACCCCAAGCCTCGAAGGTCATTTCGGCCCTTTCTCAGTCCTTGCTGAGACGTGCTGGGTGTCGCCCGGATCCACTGCCTGAAGGGACGTCGCTGATCAGGGCGCTGACACGTGCGCCAACACTGCGCCTGTGGTGCATGGCTGAGAGCTGACACCGGCCGCCGACACTTGCCATTCATCCATCAGGGTGAAGGTCACGCTGAGGCGCTTGCCTGCTTCTTCCCGAGAGCTATCGACTGCATGGCTCGGCCTGCAATCGCTCCGATGGCGATGAGAGCGACGCCGACCCAGAACAGCACCCAGTTACCGGCAATGATCGCTGCTGTGCCGATGGTGAAAGCGATGGTGATGATGATGACTGCCGTCCATGCCGCAGGCGTCGAGCCGTGCGAGTCGTCCCCGTTGGCAATCTCGGGAGACTGCTGAGAAGTGAACGAGGAGCCGGGGTTCGACGACCACGGCCCCACCATCGGGGGTGTAAAACCTGCAATCCAACGGATAAACGCCGTCGCAGCCGCCACATTCGCTAAGACGAACAATTTCACGATCCTTATGGCATTGATGAACGCCAAGATCAGGGTGGCGATCGCATCCCATGCCGCACCGAGCACTCCGCGTGAGCCGCCGGCCGACGTGGTTCGGTTGGCGCGCTGAGTGGCGGTCGATGAGCCGGAACTTGATGATCCGGGTCGAAGTTTGCGGGGAGACAGCCGTGCTAACCAGCGAAGAAGTGCCATGACGGCCGCCACATTCGCCAGGACGAAAACTTTCACGGCGGTCACGGACTAAAGGTATCGCGGCGCGTCGTGAGTAAACGGTGAATAGCCCGGTGACGCCCGCATAACAACCTGTTTCCTCCACCGATAGTGAACGAGAGGTGGTGCGAGGAACGCAAGATGCCGTGTCGTGCTCGGGTACTAGTCGGTGACTGGCCCGGTCACTTGGGTTGGGACCGCGTCCTGAGCGGCGCTCAGGAAGACGACCGGCTGGCTGATAGAGCCGGTGGGCGGTACTTGTCCCGGCAAGGGCGTGGCGGTGAAGGTGATGGCGCCCGCGTTGGGAGTGACTGCTCCGTCGTTTCGTGCGCTCATCCCTACGCGTGGTTCGCTCAGCGTGGCAGCGACCCCGACACCATCGGCCGAGATAGCGGCGTTGGGTGGGTCGCCGTCGAACTCGCTTGCCCAGTAGTCAAGGACCACGGTGGTGTCCCAGGTGCCGGCTGTGCGCTCGGGCCGGTCGGTGAAAGCCAACGTCACCGGGTCCACATCGGTCAGGGTGAGCGTGTAGTCGCCGTTGGTGGCCTCGACGAACTGGGCTTGCTCGGACTTCATGACCATGAGCCACTCGCCCTGCGGAG
>WLWH01001757.1_pt1 | contig 13459 bp, 23 predicted proteins | sample 6712741 | NCBI WGS metagenome assembly WLWH01 (sample SAMN12718694, study PRJNA515312) | sponge metagenome | isolation source: marine sponge | host: Mycale hentscheli | place: New Zealand: South Island, Marlborough, Capsize Point | collected 2003-05-01 | reverse complement strand
ACCCATGAAGGAATCATGCTTGGACGGTACAAGAACGGCAACAAACTGATCTGGGAAAACGGACGATTTGACCTTTCCAAAATCCAAAACGGAAGTGATTATTGATGCAAAACAAAATGAAAAACGAAAACGAAACATACGAAGCGAAAACAGACGACGGAATTTATGCGGGGGTGGATCGCTCTGGAAAGAACCATGTTCTCATCATAGCGGGAACCGATTGGTCTTGGCCGAGATCCAAGTTCACCAACCAGAGGTTCAATGATTGCCCTGTTGGATTGAGGTTCGTCCTCAAATCGACCCTAACCATCGATTCTCAGACTGAGCGACCAACGAACTTGAGCGTGGAATGGGAATCCCTTGAATACGGATCAATTCACGAACTCTGCGAAGAAACTCAAGCAAAATACACCATCCAAAACAACGCAGGGAAAAGACTCAGATCCATCAAGTCGGCTCAGAAAAAGTTGAACTCTGAATCCATCAGAAACATGACCCTTCAACAAATTCGGGATCAAATGTGTTATCTGAACTCAACTCAGAAAGCCGCCATGATCGCAGTTATTCTCGGAGAGGTGGCTTGAATGGGTCGCAATTTGAACAAGAAAGAACAACAAGTGATCGAGAACACCATCAAGAGGCTCTCTAAGATGTGTGATTCACCGACTCTCTATGTCGGCCATACCAATGCCCTTGAATGGGCTTTGTTGATGCTTGAGGATGCCTTTGAAGGATCCCAGAGGCACTTCTCCAAGATCATGCAAGCAAGAGCCGATGAAGTGGCTCTAAGATGGGATGAAGCCCATGAGAAGAATCGAGAACTCAGAGAACACATCAAAGGGATCCATGAGCAAGTGAAAGAGGGTGATTACTGATGAGTTTGATCCTTCTTCTGGATGCTCTCAAAGCAACCGCAGACAACGCAGGGAATGAAATCGCATTGATCGAAATGGATCTCTTTGATTCACCCTTCTCAGCCTCAGATTTGAACCAAATCCGCTTGATGTGTGGAGAACTTTCAATGAAGATCCACACCATGAAGAACGAATCGAAAATTGAACTCAACAAGCGTTTTGGGAAGTGGTCTAATGAGTAAGCATGATCGTGGAGATAAGAACCCTCATGTTGGTCGATGGCGTGAAGCGATTCCGATCTCTGGAAGGTGTGAGGATTGTGGGTGTGCAACCACTTCAAAGGCATGGTATGTCTTGAAGATCTATACTGAAACAATTACTTACAATGCGATATACTGCAAGGTCTGTTATGATGCAAGGATGGGTTCTGTATGAGATACGATCCAGAAACCAACACATACTTTCGTGATCCTGTAAAGGTCAAGTTTCCATGCTCAAAATGTGGATCTTCACGCCCCGAAGAATGGGTTCAAGGATCAAGCGGTGGATGGTCGTTGAAGGTTGGTGTTTGTTGTGAGTGATGATAATCCGATCGTGAAGAAGTTGAACTTCTTGAACTATTGCTCAACCTCTGGTTATGTAGTGAACCGAGATCTTCTTCCCGAAGATTGGTGGGTTCGGGACTTTGCCGAAGATCCATTGTTGGTTCTTTCATACGGGGGAGGAACCCAATCAACCGCCATGCTTCTGATGATGGCTGATGGATCAATCCCGATGGCTGATGTTGTGATCCATGCTGATACAGGATCTGAACTTCCAGAAACCGTTGAGTTCATTGAAGTGGCTCGCAAGTTCACCGAAGAAGTGCTCAAGATCCCATTCTTTGTTGTAAGATCTCATCGAGGTTCTCTGCATGAAGATTATCGTCGTCTTGGAAACATTCCGATCATGGGTGCGAGATCATGCACATCGAACTTCAAGATCCTCCCACAACGAAGGCTGATGCGAGCCATTGTAGGGGGTCGCAGAGGGAAGGTTTTGGCTAACTGTATGCTCGGCATTACAACGGACGAATCAAAGCGTAGGATCGATGAATCTGATGTTAAATGGTGTGGAGTTAAGTTCCCGCTTCTTGATGATCGTCCAACCTCAAGAGATGAATGTATTCAGATGAACTCAGATCATGGATGGGAAGTTGCGAAATCTGGATGCTTCGTTTGCCCGTATGCAGGATCAAAGCATTGGCTTGATCTCAAAGCCAATCACCCAGATCTCTTTGCTATTGCCGTTGATCTTGAAGAATACAAATTCAAGATGAAGGGTGGGAAGATGGGACTTTTTCAATACAACCGATTGAGTGAACTTGATACGCTCGATCTTCCAGATTCTTCATGCGATTCGGGGGCGGGTTGTTTCCTATGATCTGGAACGATTTGGAAACAAACTCTATAAGCCGAGAGCGTGTGGAAACAAATACGGAGGAATCAAGTTGAAATTTGAATTAACCAATACGAAGCAAGAAACAGAGAATGAAAACCCGATCGAGTGGGTGCGGTGGTATGAAACCACTAACAAAGGTGAAGCGTTCAGCATCACTACACACTCGATCTCTTTCAAGAATGAGGCACAACCCGTCTTTTACTTGATCGATGAAGTGCAAAACATCGGAACAAGCGTCTATGCGGCACACCACCCAAACGCAAAGTTCACCGATGCAACGCCTCATGGTGTTCGCCTCGCAAACGCCATTGGACGAGCATTCGGGATTGAAGGATCCATCGAAGCGTCTGATCTGGTCGATGCCGTCAATGCTGAGAAGAAGCCTGTTATTGTTGTTGTCGAAAAGACCGACAAAGGCGTTCTTTGGACTGTTGAACGAGCCTGAGATCTGAATAAGATTCATGCAGTTGTAATCGTTTAGGATCGGGCGAGAGCCACCTAAGCGAAGCCGCCTCCCTCCGATCTTAGGATTGGACGGAGGCTTTTCTTTTCAATAGATCAAAGGTGGGAACGATCCACGCTTTGAAAATTATTTTTGCTACGATCGCATAAAGCCAAACGATCAAAATATCAATCGGTTCTGGACGAACGATCCCAAAGTAATCGAATGTTTTTGGATCTGAGAACGAGATCAGATCGAAAGTTGCAGGGATCTGAAATTCGATCCCAACATCATCAATATAAAAATCCAAAATTGCGATCACAAATGGAGTCAAAGAAGGGTTCAGAGCCGCAGATGTGATGATCCCCCAAAGTGAATCCATCAAGATCTCGACTTCATCCTCTGCGGAGAAAAGCGAAATAATCCCATCAATGAGGGGTGAAACCACCAGATCCACGAAACTTGATCCTACTGAATTGGAGAGATCAAAAAGAGCACCTATGAACGGAAGATCAGCCAAGATCGGGATTCTCTGATCTTCTTCATCGATCCCAAGATAATTCAATCCAAGATCCAACGCAGAAGTCGCCACCCACCAAACGGTATCAACCCAAAGAATAGCACCAACAAATCGAGAAACGAACTTCCCTGCGATCGGTTTTGCTTTCTTGATCATGGCTTCAAGAGCCTCATCTGTTTGACTTGTAGCGATCAAAACTGCGCTTCTGGATCCTACTTTAAGACCATCATCGATCTTAGAAGTGAATGTCTTTGCATCAAACATAGATCCGTCGATCGCAGGTTTTCCAAACAATGATTCATAGATCGCTTTAACCTCATCTGAATTATCGGTGATTTGAAGCGTTTCTGGATCGATTAAGGGGTTGGATAGGGTGTCGATAAGGTTGAGTGTATTCGTGGCCTTCTGGGTATCTCCCAGAGCCACAAAACGGCGAAGATCTTCCAGAGCCGAGATCATGGCTGAATATCTGAATTGGATCTTGAGTTTTTCACCGATCCAATAAACAGTTCCCAGAGCCAAAGTCGTTGAGATCCCCGCAGTTGTCAAGAGTCGATCTTCGTTGAAATCGATCTGGATTGACAAACCATCAACCAAGATCTCATCATCTTGATCCGCAGTTTGGATCGAGGCTTGAGCGATCGCAAGTGAAAGGGCATTGATCGCATTCGGTGAAGTTGCAGATCTGAGAGCGTTTCGAGTCGCTTTAGCGGGGAGTTGAGCGACGGTTAAAGCCGTCTTAAACATGGATCACACCCGCCGCCAAAAATACAGACCTGCGGTGAAAAACATTACTCCGAGAAAAACGATCGAAAGTGCTTCATCAGATCCAGATCGAACATTTTTAACAAAGTCGTTTAGACCGTTGCGAACTGAATCCACGATAGAAACTCCCGAAAGATCAACCGAAACGGGGGCTTGGATCTGAGGTTGTTCAACATTGATATTTATTCCATCAGCCATTCCGAACCCTCCGAATGAGAGCCATTGGAACGGCGGCGATCAGCATTGTGAAAGCGATCAAAGCACCAAACTCAATGATCGGAATTGTACCGACCAAGATCGATCTTGAAAGTGCCTTTGTTGAAGCCTCAGCAACGATCACGGCTGATTTTAATTCATCTTCAATTGTTGTCATTGTTAAACCGCCTTGATCCAATAATTCCAACTAAAACCCCGATAATGAAATGGGGGGTGAAAACGGTTCGCATTAGATTCAACATTTCCACCTTCTTCTCTGCATCATGTTCTTAGAACATGGGTTTGATCTCCAATTCCCTTTGATCTTCCCAGATCGAGCGCAATATGCTCTCCATCGAGGCGATCCGACTTTGCCGACTCGCTTCTTTGATGAAACCGTTCTGGTTCCACACTTTTTTGATCTGATCTTAGGCATGAGGATCACTTCTTTTTGTAAAACCACGATAAAACATTTCCAAAGTCCCATGCGTATTCGGGATCATTTGTGTTTTCATCGGCACGAACTTTCATTTTATTTTGCTCACTTTTTGTTAATTTGCGAGATACTTGAATGAAAGATTTACCAGAAAAAAGAACCAAAGGGGTTTTCTTTGTGGCTTTTTTACGGATCCAATTTTGATTTTTCTTAACCATTTCACATTCCTCCCATAATTGGGATCACATCAACACCCAGAGCCACACCCGCCAAGACCATCAAGCCTTTGCATAGTTGTTGAAGAATGTCGAGTTTAGCGGTGATCGCAGAGAATTGATTCTCAAGTTCATTTAGACGATCTTCCACATTACGGATCCGTCGTGATTGTTCGTTGTCGATTTCGTTCATTTTAAGCACCCTCTAAGCCACTCTAACGGCCACAATGATTGAACCCACCACCAAAGCCAAAACAAGCACCATAGCACCACCAGAGATCTCTTCTGGGGGTGTAGGTGGTGCGGGTGGTGTGGGTGGTGTTGGAGGGGCTTCAATTGGAACGCAGATCCCAAACTCATTCGGGGCTTGACCAATCGGGCAAACTGTTGGTGTGATCGGTGGTGGAATATACACACCACCCCCACCTTCAATTTCATCGATCTCATCTTGAGTCAATGCTGAAACATAGTCTGGATTCCATTTACGGATCCAGAGTTTAGAAAGCCAAGTGTCTGCGTCAATTTCTGAATTATCAAAGTAATCAACACCACCGATTCTAACCCTCATTTGAGCCGCTTTGTTTGAAAGTGAATCAAGATCAATGGAGATATAATCCCCCGAATCTAAACCGAACATTGTGATCGAAGTTCCCGCATAATCCTCTTGAACCCATACAGTCGGCCAATTGCCTTCAAGTTCATCTGCGATCTCATTTGTTGAAGTGAAGATCCCTTCAATTCCTTCAACATAGTTATCACCAAAATAATCATTATTTTCAGTGATCAGATAGAAGAACCCTTGATAGTTTGAGGCCATTTTGAGCGAAACCCATCCAGATTCCGTACCCCAAGTGTCCGAATCTTTCAGTTTTAAGGTGTTATCATCATTTTGGAATGATCGAGATCCACCCAGAACAATATCAACGAAAGGAGATTCTTGACCTTCAAGAGCCGCATTGATCGCTTGTTTTAGAGATCCTTCAAAATACTCGAACCGTCCCACATTGATATTTGGGTTAGTTCCATCAATGAATTGATAGGGATTATATGGTGGTTTTACCAATTTACATCCCACCAAAAGAAGGGGATAATTGTTGAGAACCGCCCATAGGAGGGAGTGAAGGACGAGGATTTGAAGGGGGTGGTGGAGTTGGATCTTCTGGTTTCATCGGTGATCCTCCATCATCATCATCATTTTTTGTCGCTTCGGCTATCGCAAGTTCTTTCGTTGAGAATACTGCAACTCTTTCAATTCCCGCTATGGTTTCAGTTCCTCGATCGGTATTATATCGAACAAATGAAGATCCATCGGCGTTTCCTATCACATACACATATCGATAATACCGTTCATCGACTCCATTATCATAACGAAGTCCCATCAGAGATCCAACTTTGAAAACCTTGACCAAACCATCTTCACTCGACCAAACTTCTTCGATCGTTTCTTCATCCATATCATCAAATTGATCTTCATCTGGTCGAGGTGGTTCCTCTGGTTTTGCATCGGGCTTATCTTTACGATCCATAAAGAACCATACAAGGCCAACACCTACGATCAAAGCAGGGATCATCAATAATCACCCGCATCAATTTCAGTCCATACGCTTAGAGTAATTGGTTCTGGAACCCCCGTTAATGGCGGTTGTCGAACCCAAAGAATCGTTCTGTTTGATCCGATCGGGAGAACTTGAGGTGCGGCATCAGAGAGCGTATAGAATTGGTTTGTATTGAAGTCTGTGGGATCGAGAGCCAATTCTAATTGACCACTCGGACATGAAAGTAAGGTCTTTCCACAAAGATTGATCGGGACTGAATCGACGGAAGGATTCGCCGCAGGGACTTCAACTTGAAATAAACGAGCCAAGAGGGATCCCTCCCTCAGACTTCCTCAGATCGAGAGAGAATCGCTTGCTTAGATCCTGTAAGAACCTTCGTCGTTTGCTTTGGTTGTCGCTCACCAGATCCCGAAGTTGGGATATTGAGGATTGGGGTGGCCGTATAGAATTGAGCCTCAGAAGCGGTCAAAAGAAGTTGAACCGATCCATCAACGATTGTGAGGTTGTAAAGAGGAACGAAGTAATATCCGAGAGCCGCATTTTCAAAGGTGTTCACGGTTCCAGCACCAGCACCAAAGAATTGATACCCGTTCTGAGATGCCCCAGAAATTCCACGCAAATAAGTAGGACTGAAAGCCCAATCTCCGAGAGGTTTTACGATCAGAGAAGAAAGGTTATCTGCGGCTGTTGCACCTTGAAGCATGATCCCTGCAACCGTAGCGTTTGGAACGGTTGGGATCTTAACAGTCATTAGGGTTTGAGTGTTTGCTGAAATGTTCTGAGAAGTCTGGTTGCCGATGAAAGTGATGGTTGTTGCGTTGCCGTATTCAACCCACACCTCAAAGTTTCCAGAAGTCAAGTCCACTTCGGAAGCGACTACATCAAGAGCCAATTCAAACCGAGAGTTGTTTGGAACATTGATTCCGCAAGGGATCCAAACAGTTGCGTCGATCGCAGTAAAAGATTGAGTTGATTCAACAACTGCGCCACCAATATCTTGAACCATAGCACCAAGACGAGAGATTGAAGTATTTGCGTTTGAGTTGGCTTGAGTTTGAATGTTGCACCATTGATCACCGTTGAAAGTGAATCGAACACCACTCACAAGATCAAAGAAAGAACTTTGAGTTGGATAAGCGGCGGCGGTTGCACCCGTCCATCGAAGACCAACTCTCGCAACCATTCCCGCAGGGAGTGGGTTTGAAAGACTGTAAGATTTATTTCCCCCAGATGAAGGGAGAGAAGTTGCATCACGATAGATCATAGTGTATCGAGTTTGACCGTTTCCGTTTGAAGAAGATCCGTACATACTAAATCACCTCAAGCCTTCTTGCGGATTGCTTCCGTAAGTTCTGCGCCGACAACACCTTGAGTAATTGCGAAGGCCGCAGTTGCGAGCATTCCATACCAAAGCCAAGAAACGATTCCATTTGCTGATCCCGAAGTTGGAAGAATTGAAACCATCTTATTGCCCCCCGAATTTTGAAACTGCAACTTCTGAAACTGTATCGCCTTTGAAGAGGTAAGTCGAGAGGCCATTCATAACGGCCAACATTAGGCTAAATCCGATGCCGATTCCAAGTGATCGCATTGAGTTCTGGTAATCCATGTTTCAACCGCTTTCCGAGCGAGGATATAAGGCAATACCCTCTAAGAGCCTCAGAACACCCCTTAAACGGGATCTTTTTGGTCGATGGGACGACTATACCTAAATCTTCACCAAATCGATTAGAGAGAATTGCCCTTTCTAAGCCGATAAACACCCCTACAAGGCAAAAACACCCGTAGGGTGTTAAACCCTGCATCAAAGAAAAAGATCCTCTTAATCGAGGTTTATGGGATTCATCATTCGACCCGTTCCAGATCGGACATCGAATGCAACGAAAGAATATGGGGTCGATCTGAGCGTTTCAAGATGAGGTTCTGGGTTAAATCCGTATCGTTCTTCACCCGCTTTCCAATGAACTTTTGCAGGGAGTGTAAAGAAGAAAAGAGAATCAACTTGACCCTCAAGACTCTTATTCAATACGAGCGCATGACTCGCATAAATCGCATTGATCTCTCTGGATCTTCCAAGAAGTGCGAGTCTGCGAAAAGCATCCGAAGCCTGTTTTCGACTCGATAAAAACACTTGAGCATCATCAATCACGATCGTGCATTTCATTTCTGGGTTTGCATCTTTCATCTCAAAGATCGAGTTGATGGTGTCGTCCATTGTTTCTTCAAGACCTTCTGGATCTGGATAAAAAACGGTGAGTCTTTGCTTCTCCATATTTTGAAGCATTGAATCAACATCTCCCACGATCCCGATAGGTCGCTTTTTCTTATCTTTTGGAAGCAGATCGACGAACCCTTCTTGTTTAGGGCTGAAATAGATCAATCGAAAATTTGGATTTTTATTATCTTTGAGAAAGATCTTTGCAGTTTGCTCAAGAAAAACAGACTTTCCAGATCCAGATTGACCAACAACAACCTTATGCAGACTTTTTCCCGTTGGAAAGTAAAGATCACGATTCATCATCAATCACCTTGAAACAAGAACAATCGCCATCAACATCTCCAACATCACCACAATAACAGATCGAATCATTCATGGATCTCAACCTCGACATTTTGACCGATCGTTGATGGTTCTGGTTTCTTTCTTCTGAAAAGTCTCCCGATCAATGGAAGGCGACCCATGATCCCATTCTTGAAGAATTTCCGTTTTGCATCCTTTCTGATCCGTATAACGGGGGCGGCGACATACCATGTCGTTAAACCTAAAGCGATCGATCCTGTTGAGAGGTAATTGGTCAAGAATAGCCCTTTTTCTTCCATATATCGATATTGGGCATTGGCTACGAGATCTTTATCCGACTCTGAATGAGCGACTTTGAACTCTGGATCTTGATGCAGAACGGAACCGTATTTAGACAACAAAACATCGATCGTCGTTAAACCCATTTTCAAGATCCCAAGATTTTGCTTTTCTAAAGCCGCATATTGAGCCTTTGATAGTTTCTTGGATCCCATTGGGGGTGATTTAACAATCGATTTGAACGCCGTTGGTATTTGATCGGTTCCTTCTTGATCTTGTGCAGATCCAAAGTCCCAATCCATGAAAGAAGGGGTGTCCGATGGGGGATCTGAATCAGAGCGTGATTCGGGAGGAATGGTGGATCCTACACCATCGGACTTTGAATCGGAGTGGGTGGTCGTTTGTGATGGATCATCGCCCCTCCCCAAATAGGCATCATCATCACCGATCTTCTCCGAATTAACAAACTTTCCATGTAGCATCTTTTTCTGATGTTTCCATAGACCCGATCTGGATTTATACGACTTTCCGCAAGTTTCGCATACGAAATCGCTCATAGTCCCACCCCTCGATCAATTTGAGATCTTAGAACCGTAGCCACCATATTTTGAACGGTTGGATCGTGAGCGATACTTGCGATCGTAAGTTCAAGAGCATCGGTTTCCGTATTCTCTTCAAGATATTCAGCATATTTCCAGACAAACATTCCCCAGACTTTCAAGAATTGAAATGGTGGAGATCCGTCGTTAAATCTTCCAAGAGAATTCAAAAGATTTCCAAGATCATCTTTTTGATTTACGAGATATTCTTTCAGAAGATCTTGAACTTCTGGATCATGTTTCCATTCCATGTTGTTCCGTTTCCAGATCAAGGTTATAATGATAAACGGTATTTCCTTCAACCGTTCGTGATCTGTAAATGATCCCAGAAGAAACATGACGGATCAAAAGTTGTCCCATTGTCCCAGAGGATATGCCTAAAATGCGAGATCCAATTGAATTAGAAACAAGGCGAGATAAATCATCGGCTCTTATTCCACCCGTTTCCGTTTCCGTCTTGATGATCACCAAAGCGATCTCAACGGCTTTTGCTTTCAATCGTTTGGATCTCAAATCATCGACTCCCATGTTTCAGAAGGCCACCATGTTTCCAACAGGTCGCCAAATGTGATCGGTTTTTCATTCCATCTTCGCTTGTTTGAATCGCCACAAGCCGAGATCGATAAGTCCACAATTCGGAACTTATTCGTGAGTGTGTAGTCGTTGCGAACCTTAGCCTCTCCGAGTGAATAAGGGCGCATTGTAGGATTGATCTCTTCGGTTCTCTCAACCTTTTCCTCATCCATATATCGAGCGCAGAACTCAAGCCAATTGGTTCCATAATGATCAGTAATCAAGTTCCCTTCTTCGTCTTTACGATCTAAGAACATCGAATATGATCCACGATAGGTTGATTTAGCAACTGCACCTTTCAACATAGAATAAACACCACTCATCATCATCAAAAGGGTTCCATTTCCATCGGCTTCCCAATCGCCAAGATTGATCCGTTCCCCGTCAAAGAATACGGGTTTGGGATTCTCTGGAACAACAAGATCGGGAGATTCTTGAAAGATCACACCATCAGTCGCAACAGAGATCACATTCTCATGCCCGTTCACACGGATGATCTCAGCACATCTCATCCGACAACCTGCGGTTATTATTGCCGCATACATTGGGTTGAAGAGATTGGCTGAAACTCTAATCCCATCTCGATCATTGGTCTGGATCGTCTTTCCGTACAAACTATTTTGACATAATTTCGCAACAAATCGAGCCTCTGGATCATACTCATCAGATCCAGATTCCTTGAGTTGATCTTGGTGTAATTTCTGAGAATAGAAAGTCTTAATGAATGGTCTGAATGGGTATCGAACCCCATCTTCAACATCTAAAGCATCTTCATGTTCATTGGTTGGAATGAAAGCCGCCCATCTTTCTGTATGAATCTCAGCACCCCACTTTTCAAACTCCTTAATCTCATCTCCCGTAAAGAAACCATAAACAGATCGAGGATTCATCAAACACCCCGCACTATCTGAGATCTTCGCCGCAGGGTATATTCTCAATCCTTCTGGGAAGTGAACTTCCGCTTCAATGATAGCAAGTGAATAGGGTTCGTGATCGTGGTCGAGATATTCTTGAGCCTCTTCTTCTGGATCTCCAAACCATGAACCGATCCATGCCCCGTCTGAGGTGTCTGGAAGCCACCACATAACATGAGGGTAAGCGGAGGTAATATCGAACGCTCGACAATCTGAGATCATCCCAGAACCAACCGCTTCAAACCATCCACCTTGATAACCCGTCCAGAAAGCCATCATAACCTCTGGAAAAGCCTCCATTTCATCATTGATGGTGGGTATGGTGCAGAGATCCAAAGCCGCCCTCTCAGCCACGCTTGCAGGGCTAAACGGCTTAATCATCCTAACATCATTCGATTCAAAGGTGTGTATCGTTTTCCATGCAAGTCGAGCCGTCAAGTTAGCATCCTTCTCAGCATATTCCAAAATCTTCTCTTCGTTTTCAATTGAAAATGCGACTCCTTCTGGTGAAAGAGATCCCATCAAACCCATTTGCTCAGATGTGAAATCAAGTTTTTCTTCTCCGAGATGTTTCTTTGCATTGAAGTTCAATGATCCACCACCCAAGAACGGGCGAATGTCCCAACAATCCACCTTCGCCCACTTGACCCCTTTTGTGTAAAACATGAGGGGTTCGATCGAGAGATACTTCTTTGGAAGATATGAGATCTGAATGTAGCGATTGAAGGGCATCATACGATCTCCAACAAACCACCTTTGAATCTTTTTTCGCTTATCCTTTCTTTGACCGTTTTTAGATTTACCAAAGTTAGGATTTGAGATCTTCTTTCGTTTCGCTTCTGGTTCGTGAAGCCATGTTTCTTTATCGAGGATCAAGGTGTCGCCATTGAACAACCTCTCGATAACGGAAACAGGCAGAGTTTTGATGATCGCTTGTGCATCGTATTGGAGGTTAAAGAAATACAGTTCTGGGGGTTTCCGACGCTTCCCCCATCCACCTTCGGAGAAGTGGCCTGTTTGGAAAAGGAGATCCATGAAAAGTTCCAAATCGAACGCAGGTCGTTGATTTCCACCGTTCGCTTCCAAGAAGAGATCTGGTTCTTCGACAGTTCCCCCAAATGTAAATGAATAATCCTTGTAAGTTTCCTCTTTCCTATCAAAGATCGTCCATGTAAAGATGTGAGGATTTCCGTCTTTGGTTTCAAAGTCTGCACCTCCGATCTGATATTGATTCCAAGTCGTTCGACCTTGTTCTTTCCTCTTCTGAGGTTTGTATTCAAACGGTTCTCGGAACTCAACCATATCCATGATCATTCACCACGAACCGCTTTGAGCCATTCCTTTTCCCATTCCTTGAACGATTTCGTGGATCCTTCATCACGCCAAACGGCTCGATTGGCTTTTGTGATCCTCTGCTTCTGATCTTCACGAACCTTATCGGGGAGATCAATGATTTTCACTTGTGAAACTGCACTTGCGTATTCTCTGCGAAGTGCCTTTCCACCATCGGCTTCAATGTTCTCAAAGGATTCTCGGATTCTTTCACGATCTTGTTTGGTCAAGTTCTTGTATTGTCTGAGCCTTCTTTGAAGTCTGCGAGGATTAGGGTTCAAACCCCCCTCTCCATGATCTCTTCTGGCTTTTCTGCGAGCGTTTGCTCTGGACTTGTTCTCTTCCCGAATATAAGCATCGGCTCGACCAGAAGCCAAACGCTTTTGCCTTCCTTCGCCTCGATATGAACGGTTGATCCTCCTTCGTTGCTTTGCATCGAGTTTCTGGAAACCACCCGTATCACGATTAATCAAACGGCTTAGACGCTTCACCTTCGTATTGCGCCTTGCATCATCATCTGGAAGCCCTGCGAGTTTGTAAGCCGCTTCAAACCCTTCAAGGGTTCGCACTTCCTTCAAGCGTTGTCGAGCGAGATCGTTTCGACTCATTCCACCACCTCAACCAGAACCACAAAGCGGTTTCCTTCTTCATCCATACCCCATGCGAACTCAAAAGTTCCATGTGGTGTTGATATATTCCCCATGTTTCCTTCAAGTTGCAGACGGTATATGAATGAGTCGCTTGATTTGAGGTGGATCTGGGTTGTTTGCCGCCGTTGTTGTAGTTGTGGCGGGGCGTAGCCCTGCCGCCCTAGGGGG
>WLWH01001754.1_pt1 | contig 13471 bp, 8 predicted proteins | sample 6712741 | NCBI WGS metagenome assembly WLWH01 (sample SAMN12718694, study PRJNA515312) | sponge metagenome | isolation source: marine sponge | host: Mycale hentscheli | place: New Zealand: South Island, Marlborough, Capsize Point | collected 2003-05-01 | reverse complement strand
CAACTACACCATTAATTGTAGGTCCTATATTATCTTTTACCAGTAATTCTATTACTGTAGATGCATCTGCTGTTGGAGCAACTATACCTACTGCAGGCAATATGATATTATATTATAAAAACAGTATTGCAGAGTCACATGGAGCTCGTGGATACTATATGGAGTTTACAATGACTAATGATGATACTAGTGCAGTAGAGCTATTTTCTGTAGGTAGTAATGTAATGAAAAGTTATCCTTAGAATTTGTTATCTTTGTGTGAATGGAATTACAAATAGCTCATGATGTATTAAACTCTGTAGTAGCTAGAAGAGGTTTAATGTGGGAAAAAATTGAGGATTTTCATAAAAAAGCACAAGCTTTAGAAATTTCTTTAGACCATACCGCTGGAGAACCTTATAGTCAAGAGTTTTCAGAGTTGTGTCCATTAAAACAACACATCGAAGGTGGTCTCTATACTAGAGAACTTTTTATGCCTAAAGATGGGATTATAATAAGTATGATTCACAAACAACAACACCCTTCTTTTTTATTAAAGGGTAAGGTTTCGTACATCACAGATGCTGGAGAAATTAAAACAATAGTTGCTCCACACACTATTTTTACACAAATAGGAACACAAAGAGTGTTTTATGTACATGAAGACAGTAGTTTTTGTTGTGTTTATAAGGTAAAAGCTAAAACTTTTGAAGAAGCAGAAGCTGAGGTATATACTAATAATTATAGAGATTTACCTAAAAAAATAATAAATAAAATAAATAAAAAATTATGGCAGGTCCAGCAGCAATAATATTAGGAAGTATAGCAGCCGCAACAGGGTTAGCAGGCATGGGTATTGGTTTAGGTCAAGCAGGTAAACAACGAAGAGCAGCGAGTCAAGCAAAAGCTGACTCAGAAAGGTTAATGCAACAAGCAAGAAATAGAATGATGGCAGACAATTTTGAAAACATTAAGTTGCCTACAGAATCTTATGACAGAGCTTTTAGAGAAAATACTGCACAACAAAGACAAGCCATAGACTCACTACAAGGTGCTGATGCAAGAACTTTAGCAGCAGGTATAGGTAAAGTAAGTGCGGCAGGAACTGCGGCAAATGAAGAACAAAGACTTGTAATGGGTAAAGATTTATATGACTTAGAGCTAAAAAAAGCACAAAACGCAGAAAGAATAAAAGATGAGTTGGTAGGTATGGATGTAGGACAAGCTAGAGACTTAACAACAATGTCGGCTGACTCAAGAGAAGCTGCAGCGGCATCAACAATGGGTGCTATACAATCTGGAATAGCTGGTGTTTCTGCACTTGCAAGTTCATTGCCAGATTACATGAAATCTGGCGCTGATAGGAAAGCTGGAACTTTTGCTGAAAGTGATGTGTTTAAAAATATGGATAAAGGCGGTAATGTTGTAATTGATAAAAATACTGGCAAAGCAGTTCAAACTGATAATCCAGCATATTTAAATAGAGCTGATGATTATAATATGGATTTAAAACCAGGAGAAACAGGATATATACCTCCTACAATTGATTATTTCCAACCATATACAGATGATGAGGCTAAAAATTTAATTGGACAAAACTACGAAAGTATATTTGGTGACAATAAAACATTTAGAGAGTTAAAAAAGGATGACTTTAAAAATTTAACTCCAGCACAATTAGCAAAAATAAAAGAAATATTAGGTCAACGATAATTATAAACTATGGCAGTAGATCCAAAAAAATACTCTTTGTATGCTCAACGAGACCTAGAAAAACAGTATGTTAACTGGGGAAAAGTAGCACAAGACATTACTACAGGAATAACAACAATAGCAGGTGAGAGACAAGCTAGAAAGGATGAGTTAGATAAATTGACTAATGAAGCCATAGAAAACTTAAGTGCTGTTCCTGATGTAGAAAGTCAAGATGCTGGCACAATGATTATTAATGCCAGTGACATGTCTAAAAAAAATCTACAAATTCAATCTGATTTGTTAAAAAGAGGGTTAATCACTCCTAAAGATTTTAAACTTTTTATGGAGAAACAAAAAACAGGATACTCTTCATATAGTACTGCTATAAAACAATGGGACGGTTGGTATCAAAAATCCCTAGAAAGGATTGATAAAGAGCAGGCGAGTGCAGGCGAAATATATAACAACGAATCTTTAGAGGCTTTTGGTAATTTACAAAACAAAGTGCTCATGACAAATCCAGCTAATGGACAATTACAATTAGTAGAGATGGGTAAAGCACCAGATGGTACATATACTAAAATTCCAGATTTGAAAAAGAATCCTAGCAAAGTAGTTAGTCCACATGCTATCAACCTTCGTATGAATATGAAGTCAAACAAAAAAGTTTTGACAGATGAGGCAAAAAAGCTAGTTGATCCAATGGGTAGAATTATAAAATCTTATACTGGTGAAGATGGTAAAATGTTTTCTAAAGAAGGGTTTAGGTATAGAGACAGTCAAGATGTAGTAAGAACATATAAGGATTGGCTAAATTCTTCAGCCGATGCACTGACAGCAACTAATGATGACCAAATGCAAATATTAGCAGGTCAAGGATATCATATAGCACAGAGTGTAGATGAGTTTAAAGAAAAACATGGAGATGATACTTCTAAAATGATTTTAGTTAGTTATGCCTCTGGCTCACCAGTGTACAGTTTAGTGGATGCTAATGGAAAAGAAATAAAAGGTGCTTTAGAAAAAGAAGCCAAAAAACAAGCAAGATTCGCATTAGATGACCAGATAGATGACATGACTAAGGTAGATCAAGAAGACAAGCGACCACCATCTGAAGTAGACAGGGAAGATACACTTATTGGATTCATGGATGATGTAAATGCATTAATATCTGATGACAAAGAAACATTTGATGCCACTGCTCAAGATAGGATTATTGCTATGAATAACAAAGTGCGTCAAAGTGGAAAAGGTAGGTTAATTGATAGTATTGATAGAAATGATGACCGAATTATTGTTACTTATCAAGATGGCTCTCCAGAATATGTAAACAGAAGAGGAGATGATGGCACTCCACTTGATGCTAAAACTCAATCCAGAAAATTATGGAGACTAATTACTAATGAAGATGATACATCATATAGAAAAGCTATCAAATTATATGAAGATGAAGGTGGGTTTAGATCTTCAGATAGAGAGGCAACAACAGCAGAGAATAGAGTATTCCTTACAACTAGAAAAGCTGAAGATGTTCTAGCTAACAAGGGTATGAAACCAGGGGATGATGGTTATGAGGATGCATTAAAAATTGAGATTGCTAATCAAGATAAATCATTAAATCCTAAAGAACTTGCAGCAATAAAACGAAGAGTGCTTAAAGGTAAAAATATTAAATCATACTCTTCATTACCATCTATAGGAATGGAAGACGGTAAGTTAAAGAACAATAGCAAGAGTGTTATTGGATTTGGTGATGATGGTAAGACTATGAAAACAGGAACTGAACTTATTGAACAAGATATAGGTGCTAGAGTTAGCTGGAAAAGTGATGAAACTTTAACTAATGGTATGGACAAAGTCTTAAAACTATACTTACCAAAATCATTACGAGCTGGTGCCAGAGCAACATTTGTAGACAACCCAGATGGAGATGATTTAATTATAGAATATTATGATGCAAAAGGTCAACTGCAAAAAATAGGAAAAGAAGTTAATACTGGAAATTTCTTTGTGGGTGGCGCAATAAAAGCAGCAGAATTAAATGATATTTTATATGACGCCTCTTTAGATATACTGAATCAAGAAAATGAGAGAAGAAGAACAAGAAACAAAAGAGGAGTGTCTAAAGAAGTAATAAAGTTTAATGGATAAGTTTAAAGAACTATATCAATACCTCGTTGATAACGAGATGACTGACTTGTCTGAAGAAGAGTTCAAGGTTAAATATGCTCAAGGAACAGATAATAACACTATACTATTTACCTACCTTCAAGACAATGAATTAACTGATTTAGACCAACAAACATTTAATTCTAAATACTTTCCACCACAAACACAAGTAGATGTTGATGTTGTTGCTGATGAAGTAACAGATGTAAAAGATGGTCAAGAGGTTGATTCATCTACAATGGTAGAAGAAACTGTTGCTTACGATCCTAGAGAACAGGGCATGGATGACACAATATCCTACAACAACAATGCTACTGTTTTTGAAAAATCACTAGCATATGTAACTCCAGATTTAATTGACAGGGAAGAGGAAGAGGTGGTTAACAGAATGAATTATCATTTTGGCGACTATGGTTTTACCTTTGAAGAAGGTGGTGGATTTATGTCTGGGATGGATGGAATGAGTGTTCGTGCAGAAAATGGCCAAACCATGAATGTAAATCTCGATCCAGTATTTGGGGATTTATTCGGTGGTGAAACTCAAGAATCTAACAAGTTAAAAAAATTTTTAGAAAAGAATAAAAAAACTAACCCAGAGTTAGAGGCTTTTAATGCTGAGAATAATCGTAAAAGAAAAAAATACTTTAGCAAGAAAGCAGTTGATGAGGATTTAGATGATTTAAAGACTAAAGCTACTTCTATAAATAAACGAGCACAAGTTTATCAAACTGAAAAAACCAAGCATGAAGAGGCTATGGATGGTTTGATGATGGTGCCTCCACAAGAAAGAGGTGCGGATTGGCAGTTAAAATACCAACAACAGTTAGCGGTTGGTAAAAGACTAAACGAACTTAAACAAACAGTATCTAACGAACTCAACTCATATAGAACTATAGAAAAACAAGTTCATTCTGCTGTAGGAAACTACATGGAAATGAAATTAAATGATGGAAGTGGTCCTGGAACATTTTTAAAAGGCTTCTATAATAGTGTGGTTGGAAGAGGTATTTCTCAAATTTTTGCATATGGTGCTGATTTAGGAATAGACGGATTATATGGTATAGGTCAAGCTATAAATGAGGATTTTTCTTTACGAAGTCTATCAGGTGTGACTGAAGAAGAGAAAAAAGAAAGGTATATAACTATTGCAAAAGATTTAGGTTATGATGTTCCTACTGATGTAATGGATAGTGATGAGTCTTATCAAAACTGGTTGAACAGTCTTAGTGAAGAAGATGAGATGGCGCTAGATGGTGATACTGATTTATTTACTTCACAATTAAATAAAGAAGGAAGAAAGGCATTAAAAGACTCTGGAAAAGAATTAAAAAACATTAATGGTCAGTTACAAATATATGATCCTACAGGAGGAATATTAGGTAAAGGTGGGTATGAGGATGTTCCTGCAGATTATTTAGACAAAACCAAAAAAGACAAACTAGACAGATTAGTTTTAGATGCAGAAGTAAAATCGGCAAAAAAACCTACTAAAGAGTTTATCAAAAAGAATTGGAATCAATTATTGTCTTTTGATGATGTTTCTGATGAAAAAATTGCTGAAATGCGAGAAGACAGTATTATAGCTGAGGGGTTGTTAGGTCTTGGTGAGTCATTACCAGCTATAGGATTATCATTAGCTTCAAGAGGTAAAATAAAAGCAACTGGACAATTTGCCAATGTAAGAAACATAGCTGGGAGAATACTAGGGTTAGACTCTAAAGGTGGTGTTGCACAAGTGTTAGCTTTTTCAGCTTTACAAGCTGAGGCAATGCAAGAGGAAATGGATGCTGATGAAGATTTTAAATATGTTACAGAAGGAGAAAGAAAATTAATTTTAGGTCCTACTGCATTAACAGTAGCAATATTAGAAAGATATGGTCTAAGAAATATCGTTGGTAATAAAACTATGATGACTGGATTAATGAATCAAGTTACTAAAGTTTTACCTCAAGGTGCATCCGCCGCACTATATAAATCTACATTAGAAAAAATAGTTAAAAGTAATATTGCCAAAGGAATATACACTAATAAAGGAGTAAAGTTTAGTACTTCTGTAGCAAAAGCAGCCTTAGCTGAAGCAGAAACAGGAGGCTTACAACAGATAGCAGAAATGGGCTACAAGGATATATGGAATGATATGAACGAAAAAGACATGTTCGATCAACCAGAAATGTGGTCTAAAGAGTTTTGGCAAGAAGCTAAACATGCTGCAATGGCCGAAGCAGTAGGTGGGTTTGTTATGGGTATACCAGGGGGTATTGTAAATGCCTATAAGGTTGGTGAAACTGATAATATATCTGATGCAACATTAGAGTTGTTTGATGCAATAAGAGGTGATAATATTACCATGAAAGCATACAAAGAACAATTAGATCTTCAAGTGGCTGATGGTACAAAAACACAAAAAGAAGCTGATGAAGAGTTATTGCAATTTGAAACTTTATCTGGTGCGGCAAACACTATACCAGTGGATTTAGATATAACTGCTAGAAAAAAAGCATTAGGATTAATTTTTGAAAGACAAGGTCTTGAAGCAGAAATGGAAGGGATGGATAAAGACTTAGGTTCTTACAAGAAAAAAGAAGCTAGAGTTCAAGAAATTAAAAATGAATTATCACAAATTGGAAGTGAACAAGCTGATGATTCTGCATCGCTAGAAAAGGAAAGTGAAAATATCCCTATATTTGTTTCTGAAGAGAAGGCCAAAGAAGAGCTTGTCAAAGATGGCATAGCTAATCCTACTCAAGAACAAATTAAAGAAAAACAAGATGCCCTTCAAAAGTCAGAAGCAACGAGCATGGATGTACGCCAATCTCCCGGAGATGGCAAAACGATGGGAAAAGGAAACAAAGGGACCACTACCCAACAGAGCACCCAAGAAAACCAAGATGCGTCTCAAACGAAATCGGAAGAGAAAGTAACTAAGGAAGAGCAAGAAGATATTGACGCCTTTTTTGGTCAAGAGGTTGGGCTCGAGGTTGAGTCTAGTTCTGACAACTTATCTATAAACCGTCAACAAAAAGATGGTAGCAAGGTTAAAGACACTAAACTAAGCACACAAATCATAAGAAGAGCCAAGTTAGCTGCAAAAGCTATAAAAAAAATTGCTCCAAATGTAAAAATGGTGCTACACCAAACAACAGAAGAGTTTGAAAAGTATGCACCTAAAGGAAGAGGGTATTATAATCCAAACAGTAAAGTAATTCATATAAACTTAGCAAATGCAAAAAACAATACTGTAGCTCATGAGGTATTTCATGCAGTGTTTTTAGAAAAAATTGCCGGCGGTGACAAAGCTGCAATAGCCGCAGCCGATAGATTAATTAAATCTGTAAGAAAAAGTTTGCCTAATGACTCTATGTTAGCAAAACGAATAGATGCATTTGCTGAAAACTATAAAGACAGTGCATTTCAAAATGAGGAAAGAGTAGCTGAGTTGTTTTCTTTAATGGCTACAGAGTACAAATCTCTTACCAAACCTGCTAAAAACAGAGTAGTTGAATTTATTAAAAGTGTAGCAAAAAAATTAGGTATAAAGATTCCTAATGATTTTACTAGCTCTGATGAAGCTGTTGTAGATTTCTTAAATACATTTTCTAAAAAAGTACAGTCTGGAGAAGAAGTAGTTGAGTCTGACTTAACTGCTTTAGATGAAATAAATGAGCAACTAGCTCAAGATGGTACTGCACCAATTGGCAATCCAACTGAAATAAATAAACCACAAAAAGGAAGACAATCTAAAATAAAATTTAATGATAGTTATCCTTTATCCTTAGTAACCCCAGACAAGAAAATAGATATAAATAATCTTATTGATAATATTTCTAACAAAAAACAAAAGGTTTGGTTTTGGGTTGCAGATCAGTTAGGGTTAGGTAATGTAGATGGAATTGAAATGGATGCTGGACCAAGTTTTTCTTTACAACCAGAAAACTTAAAGAAAAAAACCATATGGGCAAGTGGCTTAGATAATTCAAAATTAAGCAAAAACATAGATGCAGCCGATTATATTTTTATAATAAGTGGATCACCTGAAACTAGTAAATTGTTTAATAAAAAAGTATTTGATAGATATACTAAAGATTTAGGTGATTATGCAAAATTTAAAAAAGATGCATTAGCAACTAATCCAACAAAAGCAATAAGAGATAGTCTAGAGGAATTTGATAGTTGGTCGTCAATGAGAAAAAGTCCAAAAAGAAAAAACTTCTTAATAGCTCTAAACGAACAAAGCAGAAAGCCTAACACTAAATTTCATGCATTAATCAATAATCTAGGAGGATTTGTAAGCCCTCAATCATTAAGAGATGGGTTTTACAGAGATAATAATTTTGCTCAAAATGATATAATGATGGTGTTAAAGCCAACAGGTTTAGGAGGTAAATCAAATCATTCTACTTATTCTACAGACATCTTAGGAGATGTTGTGGGGGTTCCTGATGCAAAAATAAATGCTAGAGAAATAGTTCCAGAAGACATAAAAAAGAAAATAGAAGGAACAAATATATCAGTGCAAACTTCTAGTATAGCTCCTTATGGGGGTTCCACTCAAACAGCAGTAAAAACCATTACTAAACCTCAAGAAGGCAGGCAACAAAGAGATACACTTACTAAGATAAATGTGTTTTATAATATGAATAAAAGTGGGTTTTTTAGTCCACAAGTAGATACATATAGATTACAAAAAGAATTAGATGCTTTAAATCAAGGTTATAAACTAAGACAGGCACCATACAATCAGTATGGGCAAGGTGGTGGATACTCTATATATGACTCTAGAGGTAAAAGAGTAAGACCACCTAAAGACAGTGAGTATAGACAGGGTAGGCAACAGAAGATGGATAAGGAAAATGATCTTCTAAAAATTATTATTATAGGTAGAGAACAAGCTGGGTTTAGAGATGCAGCTATTAAAGATTATTTAAAAAGAAGAAAAAAAGAAGTAAATGGTAAGTTAGTTCCTGCATATTCTGCATCAGAAATAAATAATGCTATGGAGGTGGTGCAAGGATTTGAAGGTGAGTCATACTTATTTACTGAATTTCCAAAAAGTTTTAACAACATGGAAGGTGGCTTTTTAGCTGGTCTAAAATTGTTAAAAAAGGTAAATACATATTATAAAAGACTTATAAAAGCTAACAACAAAAAGAAATCTGTAGTGGTAAAAGGTACACCACTAACAGAAGAACAGATTAGACAAAAAGTTATAGACTACTTTACTGGCTTACAAGAATATCAAAATGAAGGTGCTCAAGGCAATAGATTGACTGCTCAGCAAATGGCTATGGAAAAAGACTTGTTAGAATTATTGCTTCCTGATCCATTAAAAGCTAACCCACAAAGAATAAGAGCTATAAACAAAAGAATTAAAGAAATAAAGTTTGATGAAAAAAATATCAAAGCTGTACAGAGAGCCTTGAGAAATTACATTAGATCAGTTCTTCCAAGAGATTTGTATACTAAAAGTGAAATAGTTTCTTTAATTGATAAAGTAAACAGAATAAATAAAACTAATTTTGACTCAGTGAAAGATGAAGTTTTTAAGGTGGTTACATCTAAAACTAATAAATCTTTACAAGAATCTATTTTTAATATTCTAAATAGAAAATTTACCACTATACAGTCTGGTAGGTTAAAAGGTGTTAGTATTGATAATGAAACTAGAAAGAAAATAGAAAGAATTAATTCATTAATAGTAAACCCAAAAGCTACTGCTGATGAAATAATGGAAGCGAATGAACAGTTATTAAAAGAATATAACTCTATTGCTAAGGAAGATATTACTGTCAATAAAGAAACTAGAACTCAAGCTAAAAGTAGTCTGGATGAAGATGCTTTAAGTAGATTAGCAGAAATTACTATTGCTATGCAAATAAACAATTCATTTTTAGCAGAAATGAATGATCCTAATAAAACTACCTTACTATCTGAGGTTTTGAATTCTTTAAATCAAATGCAAGAGACTGGTAGAGCAAACTTAGAGTATGTTCTTCTTAATGATGCAATTACATACAGAGAAAACGAAAGGAAAGTTTTTAAAGAAATGACTGGTATAGATTTGGATGCAAAACAATCTTTAATAGATCAAGGGATACCTGAAAATGAAATAACAGAGGGCATGATTAATGTAGAGTTTAACAAACTTAAGCAAGATGTCTCTGTTGATGCTAAAAGAAAGGGTGGTTTAAAACCCCCAACAGTTAGAAAAAGATTTCAAAACCTTATTAATAAAATGCTTAACAGTATTGATCGTAATGTATTTGCATCAGCTGAAGATTTAACAGGTTTAATAGATAGAATTGTAACTCAACCAGGAGAATTATTTGAAGGTGATACACAGACTATAGTACAAAAAGCAGTAAGAGAAGCTACTAGAATGTACAAGGCTAGAATGATGGGACAAAAGGATATTTATGAAGCGAAAATGACTGAGTTATTTGGCAAAAGATGGTTAAAAAACAATGCTAAAAATTCTCAACAGACTGAGACTATAATAATTAGTCAAGCTAAAAATGACCAACTAGTAAAAGAAAAGGAAACGGTCATGGCTGATAAATCTTTAACCAGCGGAGAACGAACTGCAAAGGTTAAAAAATTAGATGAAGCTATAGATACTAATACTATTTATATAAGTCAAAATCAGTTAATGTATTACTATTCACAAATGCAAGATCCTTCGCTTCAAGAAAGTTTTATAAACACTTTTGCTCCTACTGGTAATTATAAAAATGAATTTGATTCTAGAATAAAAAAGGAAATAGAAGACAAGTTAGACTCTAGATTAAAAGAATTTTCTAGTTGGATGATAAATGATTATTATCCGTCTTTATATAATCACTACAACGAAACATACAAACAGATTTATAGGACAGACATGCCTTGGAATCAGTTTTATGCAGGTAGAGTTTATAGAAAAAATGCTAATGATTCTGAAGGTTTAGATTTATTAGCAGACAATAATAATACTTGGATGACAAATGTTGGTGCTGCAAGTTCTAAAGTTAGATTACAAAACTCTAATCCAATATCAATGGTAGATGGAATGGATGCTTTAGTTAATTATACAAAAGATATGGAGTATTTTGCTGCATATGCAGTTCCAGTAAGAAATATTAATAAAATATTCACATCTCCTGCTATTAAAGAAACTATTCAAGATAAGTATGGCAAAGATGTTTGGACATATATTAATAATGCTATAGAAAAAATAGCAAATAAGGGTGTGCAGAATCAAGGAGAAACCAAGGTTATAAATTTGTTCAACAATACATTTTTATTATCACGCCTTGGATTAAACCCTACACTAACATTAAAACAGTTGACTTCATTTGTAACCTATGGAAATGAAATAGGTTATATAAACTGGGTAAAAAACAGTGCAATTAGTCTTGCTAGTATAAAAACAAATTTCAGAGAAGTCATGGACAACTCTGTTATTTTACAAGATAGATATGGTAAACCAATAACTAGAGCTGTAGAAAATTATTCTGACAGTAAGTTTGAGGAAATGAATGCTAGAGATTTTTCTAATTTTGGACTAGGTAAGCAGAACTTAGATAAAATTACAAAAGTTTTAATGTTTACAACTATGACTGGAGATAAAGGTGCCATCTTAATTGGTGGTATACCTAATTATGTGTATTATAAAAACCAGTATAAAAAGAAAAATCCTAATGCATCTAAACAAGAAGTAATTGATTATGCAATAAGAAAGTTTGAACAAGATACATTAAGGACTCAACAGTCATATGATTTACAGGATAAAGATTATTACCAAGGTAAAGGTGCTATGACTAGAGCATTCAATATGTTCTTGACTACACCAAAACAATACTTTAGAAAAGAAATTATTGCAATGAGAAACATATATAGACTTGCAACAAGTGGAGGGTTCCTGTCTGCAAAAAACGCCGAATCAGGAAGAGGAACAATGTTTGAAAATTTACGAACACTAGGTGTGTATCATGTAGTTATGCCAGTATTCTTTCAATGGGTTTCTTCTGGTTTCCCTGGGTTAGCAAGAGGGTGGGATGATGAAGATACTGATGATATTGCTTTTGCAGCTATGCTTGGTAATTTGAATGCATTGTTTATTTATGGTAAAATAGCTGAGACAATAGTAGATGCTGCTGCGGGTAAACCTTGGGTTGATAAACCCTCTACAATACCAGTTTTAGGGCAAACTGCATTGCTAGGAGACTTATATGTGAGAATGAAAAATGCTAAATCTCCTGCAAAACAACAAGAGAATTTTAATAAATTAATGTCAGAACTAGTAGCAACAACTGGTATACCAGCACCACAGATGAAAAGGTTTTATGACAACTGGAGTAAACTAGATGAGAGTAAAAGTTTCGGTGACTTTGTTTTAAAACTATTTAACTTTTCTCAATATGCTCAAAAGAAAAAGAAAAAAGGTGGAGGATTGACTAAAGCAGAACAGAAAAAATATTTTCCAGATTTATTTCCAGATGATTTAGAAGGAACAAATGAGGCAAGTGAAATTAAAAAAGAACAGAGAAGATTAAGACAAGAACTTTTAGATGATATGTTTTAATTAAACTTCATCAGACAATGACTGAATTAAATCAGCCATAAGTTTACAAACTTTTTGCGCTTTGGCTTTAGCTTCATTGTGATCCCTCTCCATTAAGTCTTCATATAATTCGGTGATGAGGTTGTGTGAGTTGTTTGTCACAAAGTTAATATGCTTAATTGCACTCACATCGTCTTGAGATATACCGTTCATTTTTTTTTACCCATCTATACCAAATATAAAAAAATTTTAGTAAGATTCAAATGTCGTTACCCAATTCTTGGTTTATTTTAGCGATATGAATTTCTAGTCTACTAATCTCTTTAAGCAATCCTAACATATCATTTGCAGATATAGGTATGCGTCCTCCATTGTGATTATAAGTCCCAGGATAACAACAATTAATAATTAAAAATTGATATAAGTTTCTTTTATATGACTTAAAATATTCTAAATCTTCAACTCTATATATCATTTTCTAGGTTTTATGTATGAATTTAAACATATCAAATCTAAATATTCATTCATATTTATTAATGATAAGTCTGTAAGTGTTATATATTCGCCATGAGTTTTCATTACTTCCACAGCAAATGTAATAGGTTCATTATAATAATGAACAACACCACCTAACACATAGGTAGTAAAATTATTAGGAGAAATATCCCTTAGATTATTTTGTATAAACAAAGCTATTTTTATAGCGATAGGTTCTTCTATCTCTTCTAGTGAGGTTACAAAGTTGTCCTCTACTTCATAGCCTCTATCCTTTATATACCTCGGTTCTAAATCCATATTCTTCTAATTCTTTTAATCTATACTTCTGTAAAACTGACACCTTTCCTTTAGGAGTTTTTACTTCCGAAAACAATACTTCACAGTTTGGAGGTATTGCAAGTAAATCAGGTATCCCATTTTTATTAGTCTTAATTAATTTAAGCACATAATATCCTTCAGCCTCTAGTTCTTTTATTCTTTTGCTTTGTATTTGTTGCTCTGTCATTTTTATAATCTAAATAAAAGCCTATAGCTACAATCACATTCATTCCTATTGAAGATACTAACTCAATTAAGTCATGAAAACTATGAATT
>WLWH01001752.1_pt1 | contig 13494 bp, 32 predicted proteins | sample 6712741 | NCBI WGS metagenome assembly WLWH01 (sample SAMN12718694, study PRJNA515312) | sponge metagenome | isolation source: marine sponge | host: Mycale hentscheli | place: New Zealand: South Island, Marlborough, Capsize Point | collected 2003-05-01 | reverse complement strand
CAGTAGTATCAGGTGTTTCTTTTACTGTCAAACTCTCAATGACTTCATTCATTAAAGCTGGATTTGACTTTTTGGGTTCATCAATTGGTAATGGGTTTTCTGCAGCCCATGCTAATAATTCTGCTTGTGTAACACATTCATCAGTTTTAGTATCTACAAAGCATCCTTTTATTTCGTTGTATTTTATATTCATTTTACTGCCTTTTTAATTTTACCCACCATTAAACAGATAGGTTCTAAAATCTTTCTATATACTCTTCCAAGGGCATGAGTCTTACCTTTCATTTCTTGTTTAAGATCTAGTGTTCTATGTCTTGCGATGTGTTCTAAAGTTTTCTTAACTACTTTGTTTAATTTACCTTCACCTTTAGCAAATTTAACTAATGGTAAGAATATTGTATGATAACCTATTTCATATTCTTTTGGTAAATCTCTAGAGTGTTTTAACCAAATTTTATTTCTAAAGTTTCCAAAGCCATAAGACTCGTTCATCATAGTACAAACTATTTTACCACCACCTCCTGATTCTGCTCCTCCATCTGCAACGTCGATATCTGTTCTCGTTCTGCCTCCGGTTATTCCATAGTCTACACTTCTATTTCTATCTGATAAAGCTTCGCTCTCACCTGTATTAATAGTTCTATTAATAGCATCTTTAATTTCTTGTTGTCTTGCAAGGGATGCTGCTGTTTGTGGTGCTCTTCTATTTTGAATAGCAGTTAATCTATTTCCTAAAGTTCCAAGTGCACCTAATCCAAAAGCAGACCTTTGATTATATCCTTGAAGTAATCCGCCTGGTCCATATAGACTAGATGTATAAGACTGTTGACCTGGAGTCATTCTATTAAATCTATCTGTAGAATATCCATATCTTGCTGGAGCTATACCTCTAAATAAATTTCCTACTCCTTGTCCTAACATTCTTGTCAAAGATTTTTCACCTACAAAAGGAAGATAATCTTCCAAATCTAATTCACCTATAAAATTACCAGCACGTTGAAACATATTTAGGGATGGTTGTATATCAGGATTTATTCTAGCACCTGGATCCATTTCTAAATCCATACCTTGAACGTTAGTTCTTGTAGGTGTTCTAAAGCCTTCGTTTGCATCAACCATAATACCTGTTGTAGACGTTGGAGACACTTCTATAGAGTCTCTCATTTCTTGAGTTACCATATCATCAGCACCTAATGGTGTTGATGCAAAAAGATCCATAAAAGAAAGAGGTCCAACTTTTGTGCCAACAAATTTAGCTCCTTTACCTAATGTATTTAAAAATTGTGACGCCGCTTTTGTTGGTTGTGCTCTTTCACCAAATGTGCCTGGACGCATACCTATACCCACAGCTGTAAAAGGTTTTGATTTTAACATCATTTCCATTCTACCTGGAATAGGTGCTTGACCAAGTTTAGCAGGTTGAATTACGTCTCGATAATATTTATCATCAAATGTCATATCCAACATTTCTTTATCAAGTCCTTTGGCTACGTTTGTAACATTATCTAAATTTTTTCCTATTATATTTTCTATTCCACCGTTAGCGAATCCTATTCTTCCACCATCTTTCTTTTCTTCAAGTAAAACTTCAATGCCTATCGCACCGCCGTCCGCGTTTCTATTTCTAAAAAATTTTTTATAATCAAACTTTGGTTTCGGTGCATCTTCAACACCACCTTCATCATATCTTTCTTCTACTTCATCGATGATTGTTTGTTTCTCTTTACCTTCACCTGATAAACCTAACTTCTCTGATATCTCAATCATTCTTTGTCGTTTATCTCCACCTTTACTTTTACCCACCTCTTTCATAATTCCTGCTTTATCTTCTTTTGATAAATCTGCTGCTTCTTCATCAGTCATCTCATCTAAATCTTCAAGTGTAATACCGGCTTCTTTTTTAAATAAAGTATTAAGTCCTGCACCACCTGGAACAAGTGTTATTAAAATTTGTTTACTTAATTCTGGATTTTCAGAAATAAAATCACCAACCTTCTCTGATGCTGCAGCCATACCTAAACCGGCAATAGTAATACCAGCTAATTCTGCAAACGGTAATATAAGGGGTGCTGCTAATGGCATAGATTAATAATATTCTGGATGGGTTGTTTTGATATTGTTTCCATCTTTTTCATCCTCCGGATGCATAATGAAACCTCCCTGTCTAAAACGCATCACTGCTTGTGTTGTACTATCAACTAAATCGTCGTTGTCTCCATAAGGAAAAGCTGCACACTCTTCTATAACTTCTTCTGCAAATTTATGATCAGGAGCCCAAACTTGTCCTGCCTCAAATAATGGCGCTACAGAGTTAACTCTAGCGTGTTTATCATTCCCCTTACTCGGAGTGTAATTTATAACAGGAATACCTAGCTTTCGCAACTCATATGTTAAAGGCATTCCAGAGGCCTTACCTTCAATGATGACGGTATCAGGATTCCAATATTTATATTGTTCTAGTGCGGCTCTTCGAAGTTCTGGAAACTCTAGTCGTTCTTTAAGTGCATCTAATAACATTAGATTCGGTCCGCTGTCCTCGTTTGGATAAAATACGCCCCAGGTTGTAATGGCAGAATAATCCGCAGTTTCTTTTTTAAGAAAAGCTGTATCGTAAGATTGAATAATATGTTCAAGTTTAGGAATGTGATCTCTCTCCCACACTTTCCACCATTCTCGTTTTATAATAGAACCTTCTTCTGATGTTGGATCTTGCATCCATTGTGCATTCCATTTAGCTAAACTTAAAGATGCTTTAACAGATTCTAATTCATCTAGTTTCCAATACTGTGGCCAGACAGGATCTCCTGATGGCATGATGGCTGGGAACTCTATAATTTCCCACTTATCTGATTTAACTTCTTTTTGAGATTTAATTAACATACCGGTTAAATCTTTTGTATTCCATCTCGTCATAACAACTACAATAGAACCACCAGGTTGAAGACGTTGTCTTGGTCCTGATGTATACCATTCGTAAGCTCTCTCTAATGCTTGTGCGTTCAACGCATCTTGCTCCGAGTGTGGGTCATCAATAATAAGTAAGTCCGCACCACGGCCTGTAATCGCGGAGCCAACACCAGCAGCATAGTATTCACCGCCTTGTTCTGTTTCCCATTTACCAGCAGCTTGACTATCCTCTCGTAATCTTGTTTTGAAAACGGATTGGTATTCGGGGGTATCAATTAAATTTTTAGCTTTACGTCCAAAGCGGATCGCTAATTCAGTAGTGTGGGTCGTTTGAATTATTTTAAGATCCGGTTTACGTCCTACCATCCAAGAGGGTAAGAGGTAAGACGCAAATTCAGATTTAGTATGCCTAGGGGGCATATTAATTATTAGTCGTTTACATTCACCATTTGCCAAACGATTAAATTTTTCTGCAATTTCTGTATGGTGTTTGCCTTCAATAAATTCAGGCCATACATGTTTTACAAAGGCCAGGAAATCATTTTTAACTTTGTTTTCTTTTTTCTTTTGTGAGAGCTTGATGGCGTACTTCATAAACTCTTTACGCACATCTGGTGGTAGTTTATCTATTAAATCTTGTTTCATAAAAATTTTTGCAGAATTTTTTTCACTTCTGTTTTCGTACCATAATTTCAATTTTATGGGGTACCCCCTTAACTTATTACCATTTTCTATTTTTAGCAAGTGAATGTCTAAAAGTTGGGTATAGGGTGGGCCCGCGGTCCACGTGCGACAAAGTGTCGCAGGGGGTGCGACAATTTGTCATATTGACAAACTTTTTGGGACCCCTCAATTCGCGAATCGGGGTGCGACATTTTGCGCCTTTAACCTTGCAAGGCAAGTTATAAGGTCAAGTTATGAAAACAAAAAAAATAAAAAACTTTAAAATGAATAACGATGTTTACAAATTAAGAAGACAAGTTATTGATTTAATCTATGAAGCTAAAAGAGGTGGAGTAAACTTACCACGTATCGAAGTTCGTATTGGTGAGCAATCTTCAATTAAACATAGAAATGTTTTAGGGTGTGCGAAGATGACTGGTAATCAAATGTGGATCACAAAAAGCGCAATTGATCTAGGCACGGACACTTTAAGAAATGTTGTATTTCACGAAATTGCACACGCAGTTTACGGAACGGAACACGATGAGAAATGTCCGTTAATGCAATCAGCATTAAATACAATATTAAACAAAGAGGATTGCTTAAAGCATCTTCTTAAATACCAACAGTAGAAAGAAAAATATGAACTATACAGTAATAGAACCCGGAACGAGATTAGTCGAAGAAAAGTTAGAAAGTGGCTATACGTTCCAACAAGAGTTATTACTTCAAGCGTTAAAGAGAGAAGTAACAACAGGTATGTTAATGACTAACCCTAGAGTTACAGGGTTTACGTCATTTGCAAAAGCCGTTCTTAATTTCTTAAATGATAAGAAAGCACCGAGAACGAAGAAGAACCTTTATAACTATTTAGTTAAAAAAGGTGTGTATGATAAAGTTTCATGGGGCAAGAAATAATGAAACTTATCGTTCAAATAAAAAATATCTACGGGGTAAATAGAATTTACCCCGTATGTGAAAAGTCGAAAACCTTTTCACGGATTGCGGGGCTTAAAACCCTACAGCCGACCACGATCGATGAAATCAAAAAGCTAGGGTATAAAATAGAAACAAGAGGTGAGAAACTATAATGGTTAAAACCTTTAAAATAAATCTAGAAGATATGTATCTAGATACTAAACAACCTAAAAAGCATCAGCAGAAATTTAAAAGATTTCTACTGACTAAAGAAGATCAAGAGAGAATAGCTGAACAAAAGAAAAATATTCAGCGAGTAGATGCTCAAGTGAAGGGGGTTAAATGGTAGAACTCTTTTTAGAAACACCGCTTGAACTTAAAATAATTATTTTAAGTTTTGCCGTGTTTGGCTTTGCTCTATGTTGGGCAACTAAACGCGATGAGCGGAACAGCTTTGACGAGCGTTATAGACGATATAACAAATACAAATAACCAACGTACCCCGAACCGCTGAAAGCGGTTCGGGGTTTTTTAATGCGACAATTTGTCATATCCATTTTTAATTTAAAAACGTATATCAATAAATCAACTTAAACAAATATAAATTGCAATTATATTTGGCTTTGTGGCAGAACAACAATTAAGTGGTTGTAATGCACGGGTTGAGAGGGTTAGGCGCTACTGCGTTAAGACACTCAATTCGGTTTTTAGTACCGACCATATCTTAAATGATTTGGACACTTCGGGAAAAATTGCGGGTAAACCAATAAGCCCCGCCGAGCATAGTTAAGCCTTTTTGTTTAACATGATGTAAACAAACACAAACAAAAGGGGTCAAATGGTAATTGTTATTATCATAACTTATTTACAACCCCCGTCATTAATTTGACGGGGGTTTTTTATTTTAAAATATAGACTTGACAGACCCTTAGATTGTAGGATAAATAGGGATAATGAAAGCAAAAAAAATAACAAAAGGAAAAAAATGTTAAACTTTGTTAAAACGGAAGTTAACAAGTTAATGAGTACAAACGACAGACTTGTTAAGGTTCAAAAGATAACCACACTTATTGAAATATCAAATAAGTTAATGGATATTGTATTGAGTAATAAAAAAGAAATAGAGAAAATAAGAGAGGAGCTAAGCAAAAATGACTAAAAATAAATATATGACGAAGTATCAATTAGAGCATTTAAAAAGACGTGTAAGTGCTGAAATTGACCCCGTTATTGATGAAGCTAAATTGATGAGAAAATCAGTAGTAGCCGAATTGACGGCTAGCGCTGAAAGTAAATTAGCTAAAAAAATAAAGGCGGATATAGTTATTAAAGAATTGGAAAAAGCATTACAGCAATTAGAGATTGCACAACGTAAAGCTAAAACTTTCTTTACAACTAAAGTAAGTAAATCTTTAAAAGATAGTGTTAATCATACTTTTAAAGAAAATAATTATACATTTTCATCAAGCTATAATAAAGGAATTATGCCTGACGATTGTAGAGAGCAATTAAGAGAGTGGGCTGAAACTTTGGCTATTAAAGAGGCTGAAAAAACACCGGAAGGAAAAAAGGTTAAGCAACTTGAACTTTACAAACAAAGTGCCGTTAATGAAGTTTTTGAAACCGGCTTGCCGTCCGACTTGCCTAAAACTTTAGAGCGTATATTTAAGCCTTTAGGCATAATCTGGAATAAAACTGAGGCTTTACAAATAACACAAAACTAAAATTATAGCCCCGTTAATAGCGGGGCTTTTTTATTATGACAATATTAAACGGAATTAAATTAAAAGGGGACGAAACCTTTACAGAATTATTAGAGATAGGCAAAAAGAAAAAACATAAAAAAGATACTTCTAAAAAAGGGGATATTTTTGTTAATTGTAGAAGTTGTGAGGAATATATAAAAGGGGACTGGCGGTCAAGTTTTGACGGTCGATACTGTAAAAGCTGTTTATGAAATTATATAAAGCAAAAAGACTATTAAACATTGATAACAACGCAAAAACTATAAAAGGTCAAAAATTAAAAGTTATGACCGCTATTTTATATTTAGCGCCGGCAAATTCAAGCGGGTTTAATATGTGTCCTATGGCTAGCGCGGGTTGTAAAGCGTCATGTTTAAACACAGCCGGACGGGGACAGATGAAAGCGGTACAGCAAGGCCGAATTAATAAAACATTATGGCTAATGAGAGAACGGGAAACCTTTTTAATACAATTAAAAAAAGAAATTAAATTACACGCGTTAAGATGTGAGAAAAAAGGATTTAAGCCGGCTGTACGTTTAAACGGTACTAGTGATGTTTCATGGGAGCGTTTTGGATTATTTGAGATGTTTCCGGATGTACAATTTTACGACTACACAAAAATTTATAAGCGCGCATTAAAATGGGCTAAGGGTCAATATCCGAAAAATTATCATTTAACATACTCACTAAACGAGGATAACAAAAAAGAGGCTTTTAATATTCTAAAACGTGGCGGAAATATAAGCGCTGTATTTAGAACTAAAAAACTACCTAAAAAATTTAAAGGGTTCAAAGTCATAGACGCTGATAAGTCGGACGTTAGATTTAAAGACCCTAAAAATATCATAGCGGGCTTATATGCAAAAGGTAAGGCGCGCCATGATAAAACCGGTTTTGTGTTAGATGTATAATACAGAAGGGCGATACAGTAATCCCGTTGCAAAGTTAAAACTTTGGCTAAAGAACTGGAGGGGACAGGCGCAAGCGCAAGCGTCTGTCCTATCAAAACTAACAAGCGCAAGCGAACAGAAGGGATAATATGAAAAAACAAAAATCTTATACTTTACAAGTCCATACATTAACATTTTTAAAAGTTGATGAAAATGCAGAGAGTATAGACGGCAAGCAATACGAATACACAGGCGATCATTCTGATTTTTGTGAGGGTATTGAGGACGAATATTTACAACCAATCAACGAACAGAAGGGATAATATGACGAAAAAAAAATATTTTTATACTTACGATGAGTATTCACAGGACACTAGAAGTTATGAGATTGAAAGTGATGTAAAACTAACAAAATCAGAAATACAAGACCTAGCTTTAGGGTGTACTATGGAAGAAGGCTCAACGAATTCAGATAAAAATAGCAAAGCTACTTTTAAAGGTACTGAATACGGTGATGACGCGCAAGTAGAATACGGTGGTGATTGGACTAAAGATGATGAATAATAAAAAAGAAATAGATACAGACAACGAGTTAGAAAAAAACTATGAAAAATTATATGAGTGGTTAAAGACTTGCCCGTTAGAGTGGCAGGAAGTCGGACACCCCTCAAGCGAACTAACCACAGTTAATTTTACATTAGTTAAAGAATAATTAATGGAAACTTTAATAGCATTTTTTTTAGTGACAATCCCATTTTGGACATTAGTTATATTATGTTCAATTGGGTGGGTTATAAATAAGTTTAGCAAAAGATGAAGTTAAGTAAGTGGGAAACACAAATAAGAATTAATCATTATGAATGGTGCAAAGCGAACGGCCGAGATACAAGCTGGTATGAAACGGACAAGCGCAAGCGACAAGCGGGAAGGCCTAAGAGACAAGCGCAAGCGACAAGCGGATAACCTTAACGCAGAAAATAGTGAGCGCTTTATTAAAGACGCGCAAGCGAAACGGACAAGCGCAAGCGACTAGTAGTCTTTGATATATCCAGGTGGTAAAATTAATCTTTCTTCTTTGTTTGGCTTAAGTACAACTCTAATAGACTCAGCCCCAGGCGTACCTATGGCATGCTCTTGTACTTCAATTCTTTTTATCTCTTCAAGATAACCGTTAACGTGAATAAATATTTTAGCATTGGACACAGCATTACCTTTACGTCCATTCGTAAATTTATCTAAATATTCTTGTAAGTGTTTAACGTACATATTTCTTTATACTCCTTGACATAATAGGATTGTTCCCTTAAATTGTCAAGTATGGGTAGACCTAAAAGACTAACAGAAATGCAAAAAAGATTTGCAGAACTCATCGTATTCGGTGGGCCTGATGGATATATGTCTCAAACAGAAGCGGCGATTAAAGCAGGTTATAGTGAGAAGAGAGCTAGAAGTGAGGGATCAGAACTAATGAACCCAAGAACATCACCACTTGTTGTTCAATACATAGATAAATTAAAACAAGAAAGACTAAGTAAACATGAAGTGACTTACGAAAAACATGTTGCTGAGTTAGATAGGATCAAGGAACAAGCACTTAAAAAAGGTTCATTCTCATCGGCTGTAAATGCTGAAACCAATAGAGGTAAAGCGGCCGGATTATACATTGATAGGAAGATAATTAAAACAGGTAAGTTAGAAGAAATGTCTATTGAAGAATTAGAAGCTAACATTAAAAAGATTGAAGAAGACTACTCAGAAATTATAAACGTCACTCCTGAAACTAAAAAACTACAATAAATTAAACAACTTTATTTTTATTAGGCCCATGTTTTATTCTGTACTTATGTGTACCTGTGCCATTGATATCTACTTCTTCTTTTAAAACCTTATTAAGAAATATTTCGTTCCAACCGTTTTTGTAGGCTTCGCTTGGTGGTCTTGTTCTGCCGTCGTATCTTTTGCCTTTTTCTCTTTTCATAAATCTTCCTCTTGTTTAGGTAGATAAACATCGACTGCCGCTTGACAATTGGGACAACTTAAATTGGTAACCATACTATAAAACTCGTCTTCATCTTCAATATCGTGATCTCCACCCCAAATTAATTCTGTCTGACAATGCCAACAATTCATATTTTTATCTTTTCCATTTTAGATATTATACATTTTGGAAACACATTTCTATCAGAAAATACGGCAGCATCACTGTCATAAGATGCAAATGTCCACACATGTTTATTATTTTTTTCAAACACATAAGCTTGTGTAATCATGGTAGCTGGAGTTAAAGATTTCATTTCATTGGCATCTGCATGCCCGGAATCACCGCACGGATCTGCCCATACAATTTTATAAAAATAGTATTTTTTGTTGCCGATGATGGCATGTTTGTATTTAGATTTTTTTCTTCTTTTTGCCATAATCTTGCCACATTTGAGTTTACCGATACCTAAAAAGGAATTTATAGTATAGTGCGCTTAAAATAAAAAATCCATGAAAAGGTGTCGGCATGGTCAAAATACCCCTAAAATGAGCTTAGAACCGTTGGTATTACTCACTTTATTTACCGACACTTTGGGTGTCGGCAGGGTGTCGCCGCGATATCGCGGTCAAAAATGCACATGTACCATAGGTTGAAAAACAGCTAAAAAACCCAAAATGGACAGCATTTACCGACACTACCGACACCTTGCCGACCCCTTCCCGACACCTTGGGTGTCGGCATTTTCTGTCACAATCCTGCCACATTCTTGCCACATTTACGTCTTAATTTTACCTTTAATAAATTCCTCTGCGGTCACCTGAACCGTGGTCCCTGCTCCATTAACCAACTCATAATACTCATTGATCCGCTCCAAGGCCTTATGTTGATACTTCTTCAACTCAAATCCACCGATCTCAAACTGTTGATAGTATAAATCCGGCGTGCACATCATGATCACAAACTGTTCTACCTTAGATTTATAAACATAGTTATGTGCCATCACATACATAGCACCTTGCAAGAAGTAATCCTGGACCCATTCGACCCGTTTTGGACGATTCGATTGCTTAAAGTCTACAATAGACTCTTTCCCATTAAAACTACATACAAGGTCCGTGGAGCCCGCGTAAAGGCCCGGATAGTAAAGGGTTACCTCCGACCCATAATACCCATCAATCGCTAAAAATCCGGTATCTATGACCTTCTGAGCCATACTTTTAGCCTTTTGTCCAAGCTCAGTCATATCCTCATAACCTTTACCCAATACATAGTTCTCTAAGTATTTGTGCATGGAAGTTCCCCGACTCGATGATACATTTTTAATACGTTCCGCCTCAGCTTCACCCACCTTAGCTTTCCATTGCTTCAAGAACGTTTGATCCTTGGTCCGTGATAAAATAGTCGTGACACTTGGTAATCTAATACCGTGTACATCATAGGTTCGTGGTCCTTCACCATTGATTTGTCTAAAACTACTATAATTATATTTATCTATCTTCTTCATCTTTATCTCCTGGTACTTTGTCTATGGCCCACATTAGACCGACAATAATCAAAACAATAAGACCCATTATGATCATTAAAATATTAAACAGAATTTTTTTCGTAATGGTTAATAATTTTTTCAAGTTCAATCCTTTTCGTTAGAGCATGAGGAGCTATAATCTTTGCTATCTCATACGCATCTCTAAAACCTCTTCGCCATCGATACTGCATCTTATGTCCTTTTCTTGGTTTCTCTCTTAGATTACCACCGAACGTATCACAACACCACTCTACCGTAGGCTTATCGGTCATAACGATTTCCATTTGTATACGCCAACACTTATATCTTCCATGGGGTTTATTTGCCCAATATTTTTTGTACGTGATATTCCCTTCACCATCAAACAAACCTGCAAGATATGCAAATTTATTTTTTATATCCTGTTCCATGGTCCCTGTTTCGCCAACGTTTGTTCCATGCATATACATTCATCTTACTACCAATAGATTCCATCCAAGATAAAGGTACATCTACAAATCTTTTATATTTATATTTAATATCAGTTATTAAATCAGGTATTGTCTTAATCATAATCTGCTTCTCCTGACGTTAAATCAATCCAACTATACTTATAACATAACCTAGATAACAGATCCCATTTGCCTGTCTCTCTACATTTTTTAGCTATACATTTTATTCTAAATGTTAATGCGTCTTTTCTTTTCATTTCTTTCTCTTTCTATGTCTACCCATATACCATTCACCAGGTTCATAGTCCCATCGTTTACCATGGTGACCTCTGATATCTGCGTACCACATTCTTAGTTTGACTATTAATTTTTTTATAATCATTTCGTGCCTGTTGTTATGAACCTTGCAATCGTTGTCCAAGGGTTAGGTTCATAGGTTTTACTACAACCCACAAGAATAAAAAAGCTTAGGATTAATATTATTTTCATAGTGCACCTTTATTTCTAAATTGTTTAAGCGTATCTTCTAACTGTTTCGTGAGCCTTTGATTATCTAATCTTAACTCTTGGTTTTGTTTTTCTAATCTAGATATAATTTCTTCTAGATCATTAGGTCCTCTAGGCATAGGCACATCAGCGTTACGATACTCTTCCCTCAAAGTCATAGGTATTTTACCTTGCAATTTTATTTGTTCTTTATACTCTTCTTCCATGGCTAATGCTTCTTCATCAGTTACCATTACAATTCTCCTTAGATATATTTACTTCGCCTTTTTCTTTTAACCATACATAACTCCATTCAGAATTATTTGGTGTACATGCCTTACCAAACTGAACTCTATAACTACAGTTTGTCAATAATAAGGCAGTTAGTATTACTGTTATTGTTTTCATTGGGTAACCCTTTCCGGTTCTTCGTATTGATCAGATTCAATTTCTCCTTGTGATTCACACATGGCACATTGAATTGTTATTTTTTTTGTTTCTGTGCAGTCGGCCCATATTCTTCGGTAACCATTACCACTACAGTATTTACATATTACTTTCATTGTTTTGTACTTACGATAGGAACAATATTATCATACCTTATATTGTTTATAAAACAGTTAATCTTCTTTTCTCTTTCTAAAACCTTCGGTAACATTTTTTTTCTTACATACCTTGGGTCACGTCCTGCTAGTACACAAACTTGTTTGAAGTTTGCGCTGTCATTTTTAAACCAACTGATTGCTTTTAAAGCTTCGGTATGATCGTTTGAATTAACTGCATCATCTGCTGCTTTTGCAACAACCGATACCCATAACAATTGTTCGGGTTCTAGATGTGTTCCAAACAAATCAACAACGTTACTATTTGCTAGGGGTTCTCTGTATTTTGCCATTATATTTCTTCGCTTTCTCGTTTACTATTATTTCTACTGTTTTACTTATTGATAACTCTGTACCAGGAATTATGAGTCCTGAGAGAGACTTTAGTTTATTGTATGTTGGATGTTTTAGTGATACATTTTTATATTTAGTAATGTCTGTCATATTCTTTCCTTTGTTAAAAGGAACATAAACATAAAATGTAGGATAGTCAAGGAGTAAAATGAAATTTTTATTAGTTATAACAATTTGTTCAAATATTTATCAGACGTGTATGTCTCCATCAGAGATGTATCCTATGTATGATAATTATAATGCTTGTGCAACTGCAGGTTATCTAAATAGTCTTACCGTAATTCAAGAACTTGGACCTAAGAGAGTAGAAGCTGATCGTGTAGCTGTTCATTTTGAGTGCAGACAAATGCATGGAGCTTAAGTTGTTGACAATGTGTTTGAATTGTGGCAAGATTATGTACTTTTCTCACCTTAAAATCCTATCCCCTTAATTTCCCTTTCGGGATAGGTACGTTTATTAAGTAGGTTCTTTTCCTCCACAAATATAACCAATAACTTTCTTATCTTTATACACATGATAGACATGACCACTGAATAGTGTTCTTTTTTTATTCTCTATTTGTGCCACGTTTGTATGAAACCAACTACTACAGGGTGTATTAATTTCAAACGTATCTAGTTTGATGTCTCCACCAAATGTAAGATACATCAGGGTGATCATTATGGGTTTCATTATCTGCCTTGGCCTCTATATTTTTTAGGTCTTTTTTGACCTGGTCCCATCTTCTTTCTTATTCTACCCGGTCTTTTTTTAGGAGTACGTTTGTGGTAGTTAGATACACCATATAAATTACCTTTTTTCTTAGCCATCTTTCTCGTCTATTTCTTTTTCTTTTTGAATAAATTCTCTGTCTCTATCATCAAGTTTTAAATACTTAATAGATCCATTTACATATTGTCTAGTCTCTTCACCACACATAGTACATTTATAAAAATCTGTAACGATAGCTACTAATAAAGTATCTTCTTTACAGTGTGGGCATTCACCGT
>WLWH01001750.1_pt1 | contig 13514 bp, 24 predicted proteins | sample 6712741 | NCBI WGS metagenome assembly WLWH01 (sample SAMN12718694, study PRJNA515312) | sponge metagenome | isolation source: marine sponge | host: Mycale hentscheli | place: New Zealand: South Island, Marlborough, Capsize Point | collected 2003-05-01 | reverse complement strand
TGCACTACATCTAATCTTTAGCATATTATAGTTGTTTAAGTTGTGCAGGAGTTAATGCCCATTCGTTTTTTAGACGCTCCAGAGAATACCTCTTGTCATCAATAGCAACTAATGCCTCTTTGAATCTGTCGTTTGACATCTTTGGTTTAGATGCTTGTTTATCGTGCTTGTTAGTAAAGTCACTATCCTTGGCGTCATCAATCAAAAATAAGCCGTTCAAAGCATACTTCCGAGCATACGAGCCGCTGCTGCCGAAAGCCTGCGCTATATCCATACCTTTACGATTTGGGTCTATTCCTGCTTGTGCCTTTACTATCTGCACCTTATCGCCATCTGTTAGCATTGCAGTTGCTTCTACATACATATATCCTGCTGCTTCTTTAACCTCATCAGATAGACTTAATACTAATCCGTTTAGATGTGGCTTAACGGCTAACATAATGTCCTCGCAGCTACGATATTTATAATTGCCAAATTTGTTGAATTGATTCTTTGGAGCTTTTAACTCTTGCTGGATTTTCGCCAGTCTTGTAAATAGTGTGTCTTTCATAACGTGTTTATTTATTTGATTAATTTATGCATATATATTAAAACCTTTTAACTCTTCATTTTCTCTTACATCCCACTTGTTTATGTAGCATTTCATTATTTCTTCATCTTGTAAACCAAAACAAGCACCATTATCAATGCATACAACTACAAGTTCTCCCCAATTCTCTTTTTTAACTTCATAAATATCACTATTAATATTTACTACAATATCGTTATCTAATGCCCAATTTATTTTTTGCAAGTAATCTTCTTTACTTAACTGCTTTAATTCTACTGTTTGAAATTCTAAATTTGCCATCTTTTTAAGTATTTAATTAATTTGTATACACAAATATAATACTTTATTTTGTTTATACAACTATAAAATGAAATTATTTTAACATTTTTTTTATATCCCAATGTTTTGCTAATAGATTCATAGCCTTTCCAATCGTTAATTGATAGTCTGGCTTTCTCCAGAATCCTTGATAATACAATGCAGTAAGTTCACAATCTTTTAGTATTATATTTTCTGTGTCATTGCATTCGTGTTCTCCTTTTAATATGATTGCTTTGCCCTTACGCTCCCAACAATCTACTATTCTTTTGAGTAGTAACCTTTGACCTTTAGGTATGCTATGACCTTTTCGCTTTACTTCAAATAGTATTAAATGCTCATTGTCAAATTCCAGAACTGCGTCTATGTCGGTTGGGTGTATATCTTTCCATTCTGCACCTACAAAATCAATAGCCTGTTTAACTTGGTTCGTGTTTCTAATCAATCCCTTTGACATCTTTCTTTTTTTGTTTATAGGTTTCTATTATATCTTTCAATTCATCTCTTGTATACTTTCTTATCTTGTGTGCTTCTTCGTGTAATTTTATTAGTTCTTCGCCTCCTATTCGTTTTTCTATACCTATTTGATAGTTAAGTAAATCGCCACTTTTATCTTTGTTGCACGGTCTACTACACTGGGCGTGACAATTAAATTCCGAAAATCTGACACTACCAAATCCACCAGCAGAAAAGTAATGTCCTGCGTCTATGTTTCCTTTGCGTAATACTTTGCCACAAGATATACACGGATAACCTTTTTCTTCATCTCTTGCTCTTATGTATGCGTTAAAGTATACCTGTGCTTTTTTAGTTAAGCTTTGCACCGTTTCAAGTTCGTCTTTTAGTCGTTTTTTTTCTTTCTTCCAGTTCTTTACTTTGGCAGTTTCTACCCATACCTTGACACAATCACTTTTAAAGCAATACTTTTGATTGAAGTGTTTTACTTCAAATTTCTCTTTGCAATTCTTACAACGTGGCATTTAGATTAAATTCTTTGATAATTAATTCTAAACAACGCACTACAATACTATTTCCTGCTTGTTTGTATGCTTGTGTATCTGAACAAATCCAAGTAAACGTATCTGGAAAGTCCATAAGCCTAAAGCATTCTCTTGGTGTTAATCTTCTTATATTGTAATTCTCTAAAGTACCTTGATTGCATTGCGTATCTAATGTTTGTGCTACTACTTCATTAGCTTCTTCGTATCCTTTTTTAGTAGCAGATTTAATTTTTAAATAATTAGTAGTTCCAGCTCTTTTGTCTTGTGAGGTTGTTAAAGGTTTTGCAAATTCACTATTAAAATCTATAAATTCTGGTTTATAATTAAAATTTTTTGTTCCAGATTTAGAAGCGTATTCAATCATTTTTGGACTTAAATAATATTTTGATAAATCAACTTTTATAAATGGATTGTCATTGCTTATTTTATTGCATCGTGAAGTAATAGTATTAGTGCATTTACTATTTTTATCTAATGGGTTAAACTTGTTATATTTTTGATTCTTCTTTAAATTTTTTATACCATCTTCAGTAACTAAATACTTGTAAAGTATTTCATTCTCAAGTACATCTTTTAGTCTTTTAGTTAAGTGTTCTTCTTTTGGCCATCTAAAATGATTGTCTTTATCGTCACGAATACCTACAATAAAAACTCTTTCTCTGTTCTGTGGTACTCCGTGTTTTTTTGCATTCATTACTTTATAGTAAATATGATAAGGTACTGAATCTTCATAAGGGAATAATACAGGCAGACCGTTTACACTTTTGCCTCCTAACATATTTATCCACTCTTTAAAAGTATTGCCGTTGTCATCCGATAATAAACCTTTAACATTCTCAAAGATAAAATATCTTGGTTTGTTCGTTTTTATGAACTCGTGGCTATTAAAAAACAATACTCCCCTTTTATCGTCTTTGCCTAATCTCTTTCCAGCCAAACTAAAAGCTTGACAAGGTGGCGAAGTCATATAAACGTCTAAAGGTTCTTTTGGTATATCTCTTTCATATACATCTTTCGGATAGTATTTTGGTTCTCCGTAATTATGTATAAATGTTTCTCTTGCGTACTTATCCATATCACAAGCAAAAACCTCATCGTATTTAATACCTAAACGCATCAAAGCTTGATTAAATGCACCTACGCCACTAAAATCACTACCTACCTTTATCATATTCCCTCTTTTAAGTTTTCTACTAAAATATTTAGTTTATCTAATTCGTGTTTTTGTTCACTTATAACCATTTGTAAACGTAAATTACTTTTGCATTCTAATAAATATTGGTCTTCAAACTGCATAAACACGGATTGAAATTGTTGTACATCTTCAAGTGAATCTAACATACTATCTATTAAATCCTTTCGTTCTGGATGTTTATCTTGTAACTCCTCAATACTATTAGTGAACTTTATAATAGTTGTTTGTAGGTTAATCTTTGCTTTTAGTATTTCTAAACTATCCATTATCTTAATTTATTTAAAGGGTTAATACCATACAATTCAAAACCTAAACCTCTATTAAAATCACAAAATATATAATCTTCCAATAAGGTTTGTTCTCCACCTGTATCTGTATCTTTTATTTTATCTACTGACACTAAAGTAACATATTTCATTGATTCGTGTTTTACGAGTCTGTGTATTGTTATGAAGTCATCGCAGCGATTTAAAAAACTCTTCCCTCCTTCGACATAAGCAGCCATTGGTGGCTTAAGATGGTTTTCCCACATATGACCTTTAGGAAATAAATTACCTTGCCTGCCACTTTCAGATGTTGGATGCGTGTTTATGTAAATAGTCTTTCCTGTTTCATTTACAAACTGCCTTGCCATATTTAAGAACTCATAGTTGCCCTCATATCCGTATTGTCTGCTTAATCCAGTAAAGGGGTCTATTAAACAACAATCTGCATCCGTTTTTTTAAACTGCTCTAATAGTTCGGCTGGTGTGTATAGTCTTGAATTATCTATGAAATCAAAATACTGCTCTAAATAAGTTGAATAACTTCTTATCTGCGTATCTTCTAATTCTTTAAAAGGTACACCAGAATACATCTGTATCATATCTCTCATTATTTGACCGTATTGATTCTCTCCTGCCCATAAACAGAACTTTAAATCGTGCTTTAATGCAAGTGTAAGAAAGTACCAAAACACGAAGTAAGATTTTCCCACGTTGTCGTGTCCTAAAATTATATTAAGTTGTTTAGGCTTGAATCTTATATGCTTATCTAAATGACAATCTATTCCCAGACCTTGTTGAATTCTTCCGTGTTTATAATCTAATAAATATTTAGTGTGTATACCCTTATTTAACATATCCTAACTTCTTTGCCTGTGCTAATAACTTATCTTCATTCTCCTTTGGCAATTTCTTTAGCCAATTCTTTGCAGTCAAATATAAACTTTTGTATTTAGTATTGTTTTTAAAGTTCTCTATTGATTCCAATATATCATTTGTGCTTACCTCTCCATATTCATCACATAGTTTTTTATATTCAACTACACTAATAGACAAATGAGCGAAGCTTCTATATATATCTTTATCATTTACACTAACACTATCACTAACACTTACGGCTATTTTTGCCATTTCGTTTTTAACACTTTTAGCAGGTGCTATGTTCTGCCATCTTTTATTAGCACCTTTCTTTCCTGCTTCACGTTTCTTTTCTCTTATCTTTTCGTATTTCTGTAGGTCACGCTTTAAGCTTTGTCTAATTGGCTCAAAACAAACTTGCAGTAATATGTCATCTGTTTCTGGATTAAGGTCATTAACGTACTCTAAAACGTGTTTAAATAGCTTTCCTGCCTGTTCATCATTCAACTTCTCAACCGTATGCAACAAGTCGCAATAAAGTAAAAAGCCTTTTTTATTTTCTGCCATAAATTATAGGTTAAAAAAAAAGTATAACGCTTTCGGTGGGTAGGAACACTTACTAACGCTATACTTAAAATATTTTGATTGTCCTACCAACTCCACAAATATACTAAATTAATTCTTTATAAAGTTCTTTCTCTGTTCTTCGTTTTATTATTTGTAAATCTCCGATTGTTGTAGCTTTTAAAATATCCGTTTTTAAATCATACTTTACTTTAAACTTTCCATTGTATTCTGCTATGTCCAGAAACATCAAAGGGTCTTTTGCTTTCTTTAAGTCCTTATAAGTTTTTATGCCGTGTAATATTGTGGTGTGATTTAAGCCAAACATATCTCCAATCCTTTGATAAGTACATCCAGCGTTTCTTAACACGTTAAAAAAGTATATTCTTTTGTGTATGTATTTTCTTTGTCTACAACGTTTTTTTAATTCGTCTTTTTGTATAAAATATTCTACAACCTTAATCAAGTCTTCCATAAATCCAATTTATTATAAGTGCGTAAAGATATTCTTTTATTTTCTTCATACCTTTTCAATACTAATTATTAACTTTTCCCACAATCCAAAAAGCTTGATAGCTTCCTGTTTGTCTTCTGCTTTTACATACTTTACTGCTTGGCAACATTCTGCATCAGTATTAGCACCTTTATAGTACCTGTATAGTATTTTATAAGTGTTCATTCTTTCTTCTTTTGCTATTAAATAATTGCAGTATAATTCTTCGTTGAATTTGTCCCACCAGTCTAATCTAAATTTATCCATTGTTTAAAATTTCTTCAAGTTCTTCGCATATATCTATTTCATCATAGTAGTTGATTCCATCACATACCAGCGTATTAGCTTTAACATAGTAATACATTACTTCATCTTCTGCATAGGTTATCTTATCATTGAATGAATTAAAGCTTATAGGATATTCCTGCGTCACTATTTGCGATTCTATTTGTACCGTATAAGGTGTTTCATTAATATAAAATACAACCATATCTTCGTCTTGGCTCTCTATTTCTATTTCGTAACTCATACCAATAAATTTAATGCTAAATAATAAAACGTGAAGGCAACTGCCATAAACACGAAACCATACAATAATTCTTTTTTTGCTTCTTTCATAACTCTGTTTTTAAAGGTTGTTAATATACTTCTTACTCTGGGACTTCATATAATCAATATCAAGCCATTCTAACAATTCAATGGTATCAAATACCATAGTAAATTCTTTTCCGTTCTCGTCAGTTCCTACCAGATACGTTTCATTTTCCTGTGTACTCATAAAGGTATTAATGTCGTGTAGTCTTTTTGCTTCTTTCCCTTTCATAACTTTATTTTAAAGTGTTTACTAATTTGTTAAATCTTTCGTTCAGTCTATCTATACACATCATATAAGTATGTATGTCATTCGTGTTTTTGTCACGAAGCTCTGGAAAATATCCACCCATATTATCAATGCTTTCTTTTTTTAAATCTATTCTATCAAAGAAACATTGTATGCCCTCTTCAATCTTAATAAGTGTTTCTAATTTTTCTATTCTTTTCATAACTTTAATTAAATTGTATACACAAATATACACATATTAACAATATATTACGAGTTATCAACAAAAAAAGTTACAATTATTTTTTATTTACTTGTAAATCAATAAGTTATGAATGAAAATATTTTAGAAAATTCTGTGAGAATCTATGTATTTGATGGTTTCATCTACATCCTTTGTTCTCTTTCTGCCAATTTTGATTGTTAACATACGTCCACCAATCGGTTTAATAGGTGCGCCTCGTTCAACGTGCCAACCTTTTGAGCCATCTCCGTACTCTTCTTTATACGTTCCTGTGATTAGTAAATGTATAGGCTTATGATTGATGTAATAACCTTTCTTTGAGTTACTTTCTAAACTATCTCTAACATCGTTTCTTGCACTATTTTCGTGAATATGTCCCATAGAATACACATCACATCCTTCATATAGTTCTAATGCTCTTGTCAGATTTAAAGCACCTTTAGTAACTACTCCACCACCACCAGAGCCGTGAAAATATTTAATTTTTGTAGTTGCCATTCTTGTATGATTATTCATTTTAACAATAATCCAACCACCATAACCACCAACTTGCACGTTGCTATGGCATTTTAAGTTTAGTAAGTCTACAAATCTTTGTAAGATGTCTGTCTCTTGCCACTTGATTATAGCCGTTTCGTGGTTTCCGTAGCCGATAACCGTTAATATGTCTGCATAAGGCGTAAACCATTCTACTGCCGTTTCTACAACTGAATCTAAATATCTTGCATTGTTGTGTTCTGGTCTTATATCTGATTTATTACGTCTGTTATCGCCACGTCCCTGCATCAAACAGAACATATCGCCATTAATTATAACAGGTATGTTTTCTTCTTTACAATAATCTAAATGTTTTTTAAGTAATTCTTGGTCACACTTTGGATTGTCCCAATGCAAATCGCTTAACATAGCTATCTCTGCATATTTACCCTCTAATTGTATTTCGTGGACGTTCTTTCCGTGTCTGATTACTTTCATAGATACTTGTTGAATAGTTTATTTGCAATAAAAATAACACCACCAAAAACACAGATAAAAATAATCATACCCCAGTAGTTAGGTTTCTTATTGGCTTTGGCTTCTGCTTTGGCTTTTTGTACTTCTACTCTTGTTATCATTCTTAACGTGTCACGTTTAAGCTTATATTCTATTCGTGTTTCTAACCTTGTTTGAGGCACGTACACGTTCTTGTATTCTATGATTGTATCTTTACTACTATAGAAGTGTTCGTATACTATTGTATCGTGTTTTATTACAGGAATAGAATCTATTGTGGCAATTCTTATCGTGTCGCTTGTTTTAGTGACTTGTAAGCCACGTTTAAGTGCTTTGTTATAGTGATATTTCGCAGAACACGAAAACATCGTTAAAACGCAAATTAAATAGATTGCTTTCATTTCTCTAATTCTTTAATCATTTCAAAGTGAATCTTGGCTATTCTATCTCTTCCTTCTTCACTCATCAATAGTCTACATTCGGCTTCGTTAGTCATAAAGAAATTTTCACTTAATATTGCAGGCATAGCAGTATTCTGAAGAACATAAAAATTAGCTTCTTTGTCTGCGTCTCCGTCTCTTGTATCTTTTCGCATTGTGTGAGTAGGAAATTCTGCTTGTGCTTTATTAAATAATACTTCTGCTATTTCGTCGCTTTTTGTTTCGCCTACACTTGTGTAAACTTCCCAACCGTGTGCTGCTTCATCACTAAAGCCATTTGCGTGAATAGAAATATAGATACAAGGCTTGTCCGTGTTTCTGTAGATTTCGTTAGCTTGGCTTGTTCTGGTGCTTAATGGTACATCTATATTAGTATCTACTAAATTAATGCAATCAATCTTTGCATCTTCGCAAAGCAACATCAATCTGTCTACAATACTTCTATTAAATTCGCCTTCAAATAATTGTGTGCCATCTGGCCAAATAGGTGACCGTTTTCCTGCCGTTTGATAAACACCATCTATTATACCACCGTGTCCGTTATCAAATATGTATAAGTTTTTACTATCCAATTTTATTGGTTGTCTGCAACATTTACAAATCTTCATTTTTTTTGATTTTTTTAAAATCACTTGTTACTTCCTTTGCTCTTGCAAATAAGTTTTTTAGTGCGTCCCAAAGGTCTTTTTGATAGATGGCAAAATAGTTTTCATTGATAGAAATTACTTCTATAGAAACAAGAACTAAAGCCAATATTTTAGTAGTTAGTAATTCAATACTAAAAAACGAAATAACAATATCATTTAATAGAAAATAATCCATAGCATAAAACAACATAACCGTTGCTTCATAAAGTAAAATCTTTGATATGATTGCAGAAAGTCTTCTGCTTGTTATCGGTTGTTTAAGTTTCTTGGCTTTCCAGATGCCTGTAATTGTATCTAAAATAACAGATGCAGCAATAAGAATAAGAATACCAACAATAGGTAAAAAAAACGAAAGAATAATAGCCATAAGTTTGGATGAATAAAGTTTAAGTTTAGTTGTCAGTATTAAGAGTTGTGTTTTCATCTTATAGTTGTTCCGTTATTAGCCAAATTATTTTAAATAATAGAAATACACCAAACGCCTGTACGTGTAATTCTGTACTTGTAAACATACAAGAGAACGCACAGAAGCATCCAGCAAGAAAATATATTATTGCAAGTACGTTTTGATGTTTTCTAATGTCCATTACTCAACAGGTATTTCTTCACTCCATTCTGGCGTTTGCATAAGTGCCAAGCAGTCTTCGTAGTTTAGTATTTGTAAAGGTAACACACTACCATCTGCTATGAAAGTTGGTGTAGTTGTATATTTAATTACAAATTCAAGTCCGTCTACACTTATTCTAACCGTGTTTTCGTTGGATTCTTTAACCTGTGAAAAGTCGATGTTTAAAATATCGCCTATTGATATTATTGCGTATGTTAAATTCATTTTTATTTTATTTTAATTCGTTTTTATGTAGGCACATCTGTGCTAAAAGTTGTAAAGCTTTCCATTGTTCCATCATTGCCACCTGTTCCATTGTCACTTAAAATTGGACTGACATCACCGTCACCACAACGCCACCAAGATAGAGGAGGTGTGCTTAAATCATTTAAATTGTTAGGAATACCGCCATTGTATATAGTAGATGCGTTTGCGTTTTGGTCACTATCCCATATCGCAACCTCATCTATGTTACCTTCAAATATTGATGCGTTACCACCGGTTTTTGCACCTATTGTCGCTTCAGTTGTAGATGAACTTCTAATTCCTGTACTTGTTGCAGTTGCAGTAAAAGGTGTTCCACCGTCTACATATAATTTAAGTCCATTTGCATTACTTGTTCCGTCATAAGTTGCCAATAAGTGATGCCAATTATTATCGTTAGGACTAATTCCTGTTGTTAGTATTTGTGTAAAACTTCCGTCAGTATTCCATATACCAAATTGAAATCTATCTAAACCGCCTCCGCGCCAATTTAAAAACCAATTTCTATTAGAGCCACTTGCAGTATCTTCACAAATAATTTCTTGTATATTAGAACCACCACCACCTGTATTAGTTGTTGGTATTTTTACCCAAGCAGAGATGCTTATAGTATTTGTAATTCCTAAACTTGATGTGCCTATACTTACAAAATCGTCAATTCCACCAAGCAATATGGATTTTGTATTGCTAAAGCTTGGTGTTGCTCCTGTTCCTGTTAAGTTGGTTTCTGGACTCCAACTATCTGCACAAACTTCGCCAAAATCAATAGTGTTATTTGTGGCTGCTTTACCAAAGCCATTGGTATTATTTACTGCTGCTTGTCCCCAATCTATTGTATTCATTCTAATAAGTTTTATGTAGTACAAAGTTTGCACTATGTATTGTGTCTTGTGTTTTAGCTTGTCCCCATTCTGCCGTGATATCTAAAGTATTTGCTATCGTTGAATCAAAAACTTCTACATCTTGAAATACATAGCCTTCTAAACCTCCTGTGTTTCGTGTATATGCAAAATTTCCATTTGTACAAATACTTCCAGTTGCACCAATCGCTGCTATTGTAAAATCTATTTCACACTCCCATCCTAAATCTGTTGTTGGACTTAATGAAATAGTTCCTGTTGTTGCTAATATCGTTGCACCACTCTTTATTCTGATTGTAATATCGTCACCATTTTGTGCTGCAATTTCGCCTCCTATTTTTGCGTGGTATGAATCGCCTACTACAAAGTGGTCTGCTGGAATTGTTAAACTTCCTACTCCTGTACCTACTATACTTGTTTCTGTTGTTGTATTTGTTAGTACTGAACTGACAACCGTTTGTGCATATAAACCTGTAGTTGGTTGGTTAAAACTTAAAGTTCCTGCGCCATCCGTTTTAAGAACTTGTCCTGCCGTACCATCTGCCGTAGGAAAACTATATGCATTGTTAAAGCTTATAACATCAGCTGCACTAATTTTGAATACATCTGCGCCACTATTTTGAAAAGCCAAGTAAACACCATTTAAATCTACCGTTCTATCGCCTCTAATTGTGCCATCTACCAAATAGATGTTGTCTCCTGCAATAGCCGATATCTCTGCGCCTGTGATTTTCTTTGATACAAAACCACCAGCACCATCAGATTCTGCAATAACAAATAAATCTGTGTTTGCTAAATTAGCACTCTTTGCCGTTAGGTCGCTTATCTTTATTTCTGCCATTTTCTATCTTGTTAATATACTTTGCTAACTTCCTTATATTGTCTGCCTTTACTCTGTATTTCTTCATAGTACCCAACCTGTTACGTCAGTATCTTGATTGGGATACATATCTGGAGATTGATTTGAGTAATACTCTGGAAATAAATTGCTATTATTTACAACGTAATCAATAAATCTCTCCTTATAATGCATAGCCGTTTGGCGTTGTTTTTCCATTAAAAAATCAACCTCTTCTTTGCTTACTGATTCAGAGTTTTCTGCTCCGTGTTTATATACGCCCTTGTTAGCGATTGTATAAGCTGCGTGAGGGTAATACTCCACCATTGCGAAATGGATTAAGCACGGCTTAATATAATCGGTTAGAAGCGTTAAATATGGGTCTGCTAATGTATCTGCTACAATATCTGCTTGAATCTTTTCTAATAGCCTTGTTCCTGTCATTTGTTGGATGTGGATATCCTGCGATATTGAAATGTACTGGATAAACTTATCAGTATCTACTCCACCATTTACAGATGTAAATCGAACAACGTCATCTCTTGTTATTAATAATGCCTTTGCCATATCTTATCTTTTATAGTTTGGGTGGTGTCCGTTATCTGGCATATCCCTTGGTGCTATCTTTGCCTTGCCTCTACCTGTTGGTGTTGGCTTATAACTCTGTGGAATATTTGTAACCTCTTGCGAACTACTCAATGCCTTATCTTCATAGTAAGTTCCATCCTTCTTTTTCTTTAAGCGATAGAGTTGCTCACTCCAATAATGTCCACAGTATACTCCCCCTTTAAACTTAAATAAATCGTATGCTTGTCCTTTATGCCCAAACTCTTGATTTATTCCTTGCCTTGATGCCTTATCTATATCTTCTAACCTATACACTACTCCACTATTAGTTCTTTGCATCATCTTAACGCAAAAGTCTCTACTATTTCCAGATTTATATTTTTGTGCGTATCTGTATCTTACTTTGTATATTGATTTATCTAAATAGCTTTGTCTACTTGGAAAGCTTTTTATTACATCTGCAAACTTCTGTAAGGTGCTTTTATTCTTTGATTCTGTTTGTTCTATCCAAGTATCTAAATCCGTGTTTTCGTCATCGTATTCTCTCTCTTCTATCAACTCATAGATATCGCTAATCTCTTCGCCCTCTAATTTGTCAAGTATATGCTCCCCCTCTGTATCTGTAAAGTCTTTGTTTAATTCAAGTCCTGTTACCTCTTCTTTTTGTTCTTCATCTTCAATAACATCTAAATCAGTAAATTCTAAAGGTTTTAAAGTTTTAAAATACAAGTTTAAAGTAATATCATTATAAGCAAGTAATTCGTCAAAAGCATCTGTAAGCATTTCTCTATATGGGTTTATTATCATATTTTCGAAAAGAATAAACGAATCTCTTAACTCATCGGCATTAGAACTAAAGCCATTTTGTGATGCTATTCCGAACAATAATGGTGACGTAATTTGATGCCCTAACATTACCTTTCTTAAACACTCCTCTGCGAGAGTTGAGTACAAGTCTGGAGCATCATTCACGGGCATTGAATCTACCGTTGTCTTGCTATCTTGATTGTTATTAAAACTAATTATAACTTTTTCTCCAGATGTTCCCGTTAATTGGTTTAATACCTTTGATTTAATTAGTTGCTGCTGCTCCTCACTTGGCGAACCATTATTGAAATTGATTACTGCCCTTGAACTGAATCCATTATTGACCTCGTTAATTAGGTATTCGCTAATCGACTCCTCAAGGGTGCAGTACGGTGTCGCTCCAACGTAATCTGGTAGTGCGTAGTACTTTAACCCTACTGAATATGGCTTAACCATATACACCTCTAAAGCATCATTTGAGCATCCAAATGCACTTATTCTTTTTGGTATATATCTTTTTGTATCGCTCCAGTCATCTGAATAATAATAACCTTCGATTTTTCCCTCTTCATTGCACTTTTCGGCTCGTAAAAGTTGTACAGGTATATGCTCAACTTGTGCTATCTTCTTTCTATCCTTTGTGTATATCACTTGCATAGCACATTGTCCTAACATTTTTAAGTCAGTACATAAATGCCTTACAGATTGTTTGCTAAATAGCGACATCATTGTAGCGTACTCTGAAGGCTTTTTAGATGCGTTGGTAGCACTTAACCCCTTTCCGTAAATTAAACGGCTTACGTTGTTTATAATAGCGTTATTCGTGGTGCTATTGGTGTAGCAATCTATTAAGAAACCATAATAATCGTTTGAACTTCCAAACTCAACCCAATTTTCTCGCTTGGCTTCCTTAATAACTGGTGGCTCATAAGCTGCCAATTCTAATATGTGAATGTCTTTACTCATAAATTATAAATTCATTGTTTGATGGTCTACTTGTAAACTGCCCATCATTTACAGAATACGTTGCCACAGGTTGATTAGTACAAAAGATTCTATCCAAGTGTACTACATCAGTTCCGTTTTTAATTACAAGGTTATAAAAATGATTCTGCTTAATATCAAAGATAGCAGAAATTGTATCATAGTAATCTCCATTCGTGTTTACGTCTATTGTGACTTCTA
>WLWH01001749.1_pt1 | contig 13514 bp, 8 predicted proteins | sample 6712741 | NCBI WGS metagenome assembly WLWH01 (sample SAMN12718694, study PRJNA515312) | sponge metagenome | isolation source: marine sponge | host: Mycale hentscheli | place: New Zealand: South Island, Marlborough, Capsize Point | collected 2003-05-01 | reverse complement strand
GCGAAGCCGTATACACAGTGATTGTCGATGTCGCCATCACCACCAGCGGATTGATCGAGAATGTGGTGAAGGTCAAGAGCACCACGTCTGAATCAAACACGTCCAACAATGACGCAACGGAGAGCACAACAATCGACGCACCCCGGGCTGAGCTCACAATTTCAATGAGTGACGATGTGGATCCGATAGTCGCCGGCAATCCATTGACCTACACCGTGACGGTCAACAATGCAGGGCCGCAGACTGCTGAAAATGTTGTTGCAACCATGACCCTGCCTGCTGGGGTCAGCCTGTCGTCCACGTCGGGCTGTAGTGAAGACCCCAATGGGGTGGCGACCTGCTCGCTGGGAGATATCGCCGCCAGTGGCGAAGCCGTATACACAGTGATTGTCGATGTCGCCATCACCACCAGCGGATTGATCGAGAATGTGGTGAAGGTCAAGAGCACCACGTCTGAATCAAACACGTCCAACAATGACGCAACGGAGAGCACCACGGTAAACGCACCGCAGGCTAACCTGAAGATTGTTCTGAATGACGATGTCGATCCGGTTCAGGCGGGTTCGGATCTTGTCTATACAGTGGACGTCGAAAATATCGCTGGCCCGCAGACCGCGCTGGCTCCGACGGTAACGCTCAACCTGCCTGGCCCGGTCACCTATGATCACAGCAACGGAACCTGCGCCGAAAATTCACCTGATGTTGTGACCTGTACTTTTACTGATCTTCCATCCGGTCAGACGGCATCGGTTAATGTCACGGTGGCGGTTGATGCCAACGCCCCGAATGGGGACATCACCGCCTTAGCTGTGGTTGCCTCAGCCACGTCAGACCCAGACATGGACAACAATTCCGCGACTGAAATCACCACGGTCGATGCGTTGGAAGGGACGATCACCATCGTCAAAACGACCAGCCCGGCAGCCGCCGGAGACGATAGTTTCACCTATCAGTCGCAAGGGACACCGATCGATGATCTGACGCTCACCACATCCAACAACCGGGCGGAATCACAGGCTTTTGTCGTGCCAGCGGGCTCTGTGGTAATCACAGAGGAAATGACCGATGGGTGGGTATTAGACACTATCGTATGCAGTGGAGACCCAGACGCGGTTGTTGCTGCTGATATTGCGGTAGACAGAAAAGTCACACTTGATGTGAGCAATGATGAAACCATCGTCTGCACATTCACCTCCAGCAGGAATAGCGATGATGTCATCACCCGTACCAGCGGCATTATCAACAATTTCATGAGCCACCGGGCTGGTGTCATTACATCAAACGACCCGGATCTGACCGGGCGGCTGACCCGTCGTGGCTTCTTCGGTGGCAAGCCGGTGAATGGTGCTTTCAACTTTTCCATCGATGGACCGTCGATCCGTCTCAATGGCTCGGCAATGACCAGTCTGATGCAGTTGAAACAGATGGGTTCTGGCCAGTTGCAGCCACCGGCTCAGCCGTCATCCGATCTGGCACAGCAGGGACAAAATACAAAAGCGGGGGATCCTGTGCAGTATGGGCTCGAACTGACCCCGGCCGAGCCGGTCCCTAAGTCCAACGCAGAACTGGACGAATCGACCGGCGATCAGGCGCCCCTGTTTGACGCGTGGCTGCAGTCATCCGTGGTTCATTCTGAAAATGCCGACAATAAGGCGACGGTTGGTCTGCTGCATATCGGGGCAGATTATCTGTTCAGCCCGTCGCTTGTGGTCGGCATGATGGGCCAGGTGGACTGGATGGATGAGGAAAATACCGTCGAGAACACCGCGATCAAGGGGCTGGGCTGGATGGTTGGCCCCTACACGGTGGCGCGCCTGCGTGATCGATTGATATTTGATGGCCGCGCGGCCTGGGGTCAGTCGTTCAACACTGTCAGCCCCTACGGGAGCTATGAAGATGATTTTGAAACCACCCGCTGGCTGGTGCGTGGTCAGCTGTCCGGTCAGTTCTCGGTTGGCAAACTCACCGTATCGCCGATGGTTCGGGGCCTGTATTTTAACGAAACGCAGGAGGCCTATATCGACAGTCTCGACAATGAAATTCCCGAACAGACGGTCTCGCTGGGTCGTTTGACCTTTGGTCCGACCTTTTCCACCAGCCATATCACGGACGGTGGCATGGTAGTCGAGCCGAGCCTGGCCGTGCATGGGGTCTGGGATTTTGATCCCGCTGACCTTGTTGATATCGACAACGGATCGTCACTGGCATCCTCCAAAGAGGATATCCACGCCCGCATCGAAACCGGCCTGACCCTGCGCTATGGCGAAGGCCTGTCGATCACCGGCACTGCTTTTTACGACGGTCTGGGGGACGATTCCATCGAGTCCTACGGCATCAAGGGTAAAGTGGTTCTGCCGCTGAACTAGCGCAAATCATCGGCCGGGGGCGGCGCGTTCAGCCGCCCCCGCCTCTGTGCCCAGTTCCACTCCTATCTGCCTGCCGTTTGCCCGCCGTCATCTTGGGCAAAACAATCATCAGGTTTGGGTGAACCTGCGGTTCTCGGTCCACAGCACAAAGTGGGAGACAAACAGCTCCAATGTTTTATCCGTATGTATTTACGCGGCTTATTGGCTTCGCTCCGTCATCAATTATTACGGATTTTTTATAATGTTATTTGTGCAGTGGTACACACTTGTGGGGGTTCAAAAGAGGAGCACAGGTTCGGTCTGGCCACCAGCCTGATGAGCGTGGGAAAGCCTGGATTGTTGTAACGGGTTACCATTCATCCGGAAACCACAGAAATCTGGACCTATTGCGGTTGATCCCAATCTCGGCTCGAAGCCGACCTTGCCATCGTCAATGAAATTGGAGTTTGCAGCCAACTGACTAAGCAAGATTTTGGATCAATGGTTCATGGTGCCATGCGGCTTGTGTGCACAAAGACCATCGTCGCTGACGGAAAGTGCTTCGGTTAACAATTTAACCTACCAATAGAACGGTTTCGCCCCAATCGACACAATCCACGCTAGATTTTCACCTCTGGTCTGTTAAGTGTCCTTTTGGGGAGGATACATGACTATGGAACAGCGACTGACCGCAGTGCTGGTTGCCGATGTGGTTGGCTATTCCAAGTTGATGGGAACCGACCAGGCAGCAACGCTTGCGGCGTTGCGCGTCCTGAGGGCCGAAATATTCAATCCGTGCGTCACCGGACACGGGGGCCATACCATCAAGAGCATGGGGGACGGCTGGATCGTTACCTTCGCCAGTGTTTCGGATGCCGCGACTTGCGCAATCGACATTCAGGGAAAGACATTGCGTGCCTCGACGCTGCAACTGCGCATCGGCATCCATCTGGGTGATATCGTCCAGGAGGATGAAGACCTGTTTGGCGATGGGGTCAATATTGCCTCGCGCCTAGAGGCCGCCGCATCACCTGGCGACGTGCTGATTTCCGATGTGGTGTTCCACAGCCTTAACGGCCCTCTGGCCACCAATTTTCACCAAACGCACCCGCTAAAGTTGAAAAACATCGAGCGGAAATTCACTGCCTATTCCTGGAACGACGGCCCAATCGCCTCTGCGGCGGATTCAACAACTGCCGACGTTCAGAACCCAGACGACGAGTCGGAAAAGGACGAGGAAATCACCCTGTGTTTCGTCGGCATGACGCTGAAGGGAGGAGATGAAGAATCTCAGTTGTTGTCCGAGGGGGTCGATGAGGCCGTCCGCAGGGGCATTGCCAATCAGACTGGCATGACCTTGCTGGACACGCCAGAAAAGGCTGCCATGCTGGTGGAGGGGACGATGCAGGTGCGCGGAGACCGCTACCGGACCGTAGTGAGCCTTAAAGATCGTACCAATCAACAACTGATCAAGTCAGAACGTTTCGATGGCGTGATCGCTGATCTGTTTGAAGCAGAAGATGAGTTGGCGCTGCGGATTTGCACGTCGCTCCGCTTTGCTGCCTTCAGCTATGAAGCAAGCTCCATGGACCAGTCCGATCTGCCGATAGAAGAGCAGGATGCCAGCGCTATTCGCGTGCATGCTGGCGGCCTTTTGTCTGATCTGTCTTACCCGGAATGGGTAGAGGCGCGCACCTTGCTGGAAATTGTGCTGGCGCGTGATCCAGACGATGCCAGTTCACTGGCCATGGCCGGAATGGCCTGCATTATCGAACCTAATTGTGGCTGGCGCGGTCCCACGGAGGAACAGCGGGAGCGGGCAACGGAGTATCTGAGCAAGGCGGTGCGTCTCAATCCGAGCAGTGATTTTGCTCAAACGATGCTGGTTTATTCCTATCTGGAGCTTGAGGAAAATCACACCCGAGCCTTGTTTGCCGCCGAAAAGTTAATGAAGTCGTCCCCCCATTACGCCCAGGGCCAGATGGCCCATGCGGCGACGTTGATCTATAGCGGTGAGATTGAAGAAGGTACGAAATTGGCGCTTAAGGCGATCGAACCGCTCAAAGGTTTGCGCTTGTTTTCTCACAATGCCGTTTACCTCATGCTTGGTTTGGCGCTTTCGCACCGCCATGATGAGGTTTTGCAATGGGGCGAAATGGTTGAGCACAACATCAAAAATGTCCCGCGCAATCTCTTGCTCATGGCCAGTTCTGCTGCTCATTTGGACAAGGATGAACAGGCGCGGGATCATGCCCAGCGATTGCTTCAATGCCACCCTGATTTCACGATTGGCGAAATGCGGGTCTGGCCGCTAAAAAAACCCGGCGAATGGGAGTATGTAATTCAGGGGTTGCGGGTGGCAGGATTGCCTGATTGAGTGAACGGGTGCCCCTCACCCATACATCAGCGTTTTTTCAAGAAACCCAATCGTTCATCTACTGGTGCGCTATGGGCTCACGCAGACCTTGGACATAATCAACGTCCAGTGAAACCAAGCGTCGCGAGGTGATCAACGCTGAATGGCTTGTATCAACCCAACAGGCACATATAGTCATCAATCAATCGTTGAGACACTACAATCACATTCTCCCGCACCACGCACTGGTGATGCCTGCCCCAGTACCAGAAACTTTGGTCGGGAAATCCAAAACTTATGGCCAGACAAAGGGGCTAACCAGTGAGCAAAGCAGACCTTCGTATATTTAGATTGTTGTGGATATGAATGCTCGCTCAACAATTTTGAACGAAAGCCAATATCGAACTGCAATCTTCAGCTAGGGTTATCTTCGGGCAACATAGAGATCAATTTTTCTCGAACGTCATCTCGCCATGGAATTGAGGTATGTTTGTCGAGATCACTGGCTGCCAATACCTGGGTACTTCGCCAACGTTCCTCGTCTCCACAGCTTACCAGGTGCTTCAATGTCACAGACGATCTGCCAACCTTTACGACGGATACTTCAAATGTAAGCTCTTCACCAAAGAGAGATGGTACTGAAAAATCGCATGATATATGGACGGTTGGTGTGCCCCATCGTTCCTTCCAAATCATTTCGTGCCAAGGGTATCCCAACTTCGCCCAGAATTCTTCGTTCACGCCATTGAGAATATCAAGATAAGCTGGAAAATAGGCTGTACCGGAGATATCACAATCGCCGAAACGCAGTTCCCGGGTCGTCACAAATGCATTCTTCACGCTGAACCTTTCCAAGGTTGGTCAATAGCTAATTCAAGATAATCTATAACGTTGACTCAACAGATCAATTTATTTGTTGTGAAAGCGGTAGCCACACCGGGAATGAGTTGATTGGCATAGTATTTGGCTCTCCCATCTAAAACACGGCTTTTGACCAAATTGAACTGCGATACACTAGGCGGACGGCGTGTGAGCGTCCGCATGATCTGCGGATCATTCACGCCTTGCTGCACGAGGTTGCAGCGATCATATTGACTTGTCAGTTGTTCGTCTGGATCGGAGGTCACACATTTGGCGTGGCCTTGGTATTCAATTTTGGGCTGACACTTACTTATTCAGTTTATACCTATGTATTTCACCTGGCCTATGATCGGGTCGGCCCGGTGTAGATGCCGGCAAACTCAGTACGAATTTAATGATCGTTCAGGCGATTTCAAATGCCCTTTGCAACGCCGGGTTTGCTGGCGGTGTCGCAAATGCAGGCGGAAAATCTCGTATTTTATTCTCAGATCATTTGAAGTCCTGCCAATGGACCTCCAAATCAACATGACTTAGCGGCGATCCGTCGAAGCCATGTCGCGTTTGCTGTCAAAAAGTCGCCAGACATTTTGTGAAGCAAAACCCCGGATATCTTTCTCTCCCAGCGTTTCGAGTTCAAACTCCTCGCGAAGATTTATTGCTACTTCGTCCTGGACACTGATTTGCATCGGTTCGGAAAATTCCTGCAACCTGGTCGCCAGATTAACCGCCGGGCCGAATATGTCATAAACATATTTTTGAATACCGACGACCGAGCCAACTACGGCTCCTGAGGCCAGACCGATACGGCAACGCCATTGATGCGGATGACTGGTGTTGCGCCTTTCCAGATAGCGAATAAAGCGGATCGCCGTGCTGGCCACTGCCTTTGCATGGTCAGGCATCGGGTCCGGCAGACCCGCGACGGTGATGTAGGCGTCGCCAATCGTCTTGATTCGCTCGCAGCCAAATTGCTCGCCAATCCGATCAAATGCGCTGTAGATGTCGTTCAGTTCTGTAACGGTGACGCTTGGGTCGGCCGAAGCGACCATGTCGGTGAAACCGACAAAATCAAGCATGAGGACTGATACCGGGTCATAAAGCTGCGGTGTCACAACACCAAAAGCCTTGAATTCCTCATAGACCGAACGCGGCATGATGTTGAGTAGCAGCTTTTCCACCTGCTCCTTTTCCCGTTTGATCTCACGCGTATTGCGTTCGACCATCATCGAGTATGAATCAATCATCGATTCGAGTTCACGGATTCGGGTAATGTTCTGACACACCAAAACAACCAGGTCTTGCTCGCCTTCTCTGGCTGCTGTGAAATCCACCGCAATGACCATGGTTCGACGCTTTTTGCGGTGCTTCATTTCAGCGGTATATCGACCGCTTTCACCGAGAGCGCTCTTGAGTTCCTCCACATTGAGACCTTCAAACAACTGCTCCAGAGAATTCGTCCCGGCTTGAGCGCCAAACCATTCTTCGAATGTATCGTTGCGAAAATGAAATTTTAGGCTGCCGCGATCGAGCAAGGCAACGCCAACGCCAATTGCCCGCAATAGCTGCTCATTGATGGCTTCAATCGACATGTGGTTGTCCTACGACCTGTACACGGCGATTTTCAAATTCCTGCAGGGTCAAATCCACGTCTCCATCTTCAACTCCGTGATCAGTCAAGGTTTCGCGGAGAATTACTTTCAACTCATCAAAATGGGCATCGCGAATATCTAGATGGCGGTGCAACTGATTAAGTTGTTTGTCAGTATAGGAAGCCGGCCCCCCCAGCAGCGAGGCGACAAACTTCGTCTGGTGATCGACCATTTTTGTCATGTCAATATCATCAAAAAACGGGCCGATCTCATCGCTGTCGAGCAAGGTATCGTAGAAGGCCAGCACGATTTTGCTGACTTTTGAAAACCCTCCATATTTGTCAAATAATGATTGTTCACTCACAGCGGTCTTTCCTTTATCTGGCCTCTATCTGGCCTCTATCTGGCCTCTATCTGGCCTCTATCTGGCTTGGCATTCTTGCACCGAGTATTTGCGCATAATTGCTGATTTTTTGGACTTGTCAAAGTATGAAACCTTCAAAATCTACACTATGTCGATGTCAGTGCCGATGCCTCGCAATCTTCTTCTTGTTGCTAAGCCTTGGCAATGATGACTTCTGCATATTCCGATGGAACTATCATTGAGCCATCGGTCGCGACGTTGAAAACATTGATTGTTGAGAGAATATCTTTTTCGAGCTTTTTTTGCCCCATCTTATCCAGAGTCGAAAAGGTTTTGTGAATCGGCCCATTCCATGTTTGGAAGAAATCCAAAAAGTGTTGTGCGGAGCAACAGCGAAAGTTGAAACTCTTCAGGTTCACGAAAATTTCCTTCGCTCCTTGGCAAAAGGTTTCTTCCACCCACATTTTGTCACCCCATTGAGTTGGTGACTGAACGCCGGCAGCCAATGGAACATGTTCATTTAACATCTTGAATAGTTCACCGACAAAACCGCGAGGCGTCCAATTCGCCAGGGCGATTTTCCCGCCTGATCTGCAGACTCTTAGCAATTCCGCGGCAGCCTGTTGTTGATTTGCTGCAAACATTACCCCGAATGTCGAGGCGACAACGTCAAATGAGGCTTCATCGAAGGGCAGATCTTCTGTGTCAGCCCGCTGAAACCGGACGTTCAGGCCTTCGACCTCGGCACGCATTTGGCCACCATCCACCAGACTTTGCACATAGTCGGTTGATGTCACTTCACACCTGCGCCTGGCAAATGCCGCTGTTGCATTGCAATTGCCCCCGGCGACATCAAGCACTTTGGCGCCAGGGGCGGGGTTGGTGGTTTCCGCCAACTCTTCTGCGGTAATTTGCTGTGTCAGGCCAATCTTGGCATAATCTGCCGAAGTCCAGCTAGCGTTTTTGCTTTCTTCGATAAAATCGAAATCGGGGCGTGTATCAGCATGCATCGGATTTCCTATCGCGGCTCCTTTGCTGGTTGCCTGCACTCGTTCTGGATGTTGGTTCTGCTCCCTTGCCAGCAGGCGGCCGAAATCTGTGAATACTGCATCGCTCATTGTTGTTACCCCTGTCATTCAATTATCTGTTGGCCAAATCAGGCAGCCGCTTTTTGCGGCCAGCTGAATTTGTCGGCAGAACGCTCGATCCTGGCGATGTGTTGACAAATGCGTGGATTCACCCATTCGCTGGCATTGATTGGCGCCATATGTCCCAAGCCAGGCAGCATGACGAGTTCTGCAGTCGTGAAGTTCTGATAGATCAGTGTTGACGTGCGTTGCGCGACAGTCGGGGATTCCATTCCCATCAATACCTGAACCGGCACGCTCAATGCAGCTAAGTCTTCTATCACCCAGCTGTCATCAAAGCAGTGCTGAAAGTCATTGACTACGGTTGAGGCCAATCCTGCGATCTTCTCCCGGTGCGGCTGTGGCAAACTGTCAAAGGTGCCATCGCTATTCCAGAAGTCGACGAATTTCGCCATTCCCAATTCGGCAGTTCCAGCTTCCACCATTTGGCGCAAATTGCTTTCGACTGATTTTAGCGGTTCCAAAAGTGCCTGGTCGAAAACATTGCCAATGTTCAAAAGGTGAAAAACCGCAGGTTCATACAGATTTAAGCTCCTGACCAAATCCGGTCTCATCAGCGCAATTTTGATCGCAACTGCTCCACCGTAGGAATGTCCTACCAGATGAATCGGTTCTTCAATCTTTTCAATTCTGTCGATGATGTTTTGAGCAACCGTTGCCATTCCGGGCCTGCAGTTATCCTCTCCGGCTTTCTCGCCGTATCCAGGAAGATTGTAGGCGAACAATTCATGGCGATCACCGAGCATATCCAGCAGTTTGTTCCACTGGTTGCTGCTGGACGCCGAGGAATGCAGTGCCACGATGGGAGAACCATCTGCATGCGAATTTTGAGTGTACTGCGTCATCGGACCTCTCCGGTTGCGTTGTTCGATGACGGCAATTTGCGCGACCGGTGTTTCAGCTTGTTGTCGCGACCGCTGGTTTCATGTTTCAGTTGTTACCTCAAAGGTGATATCGTATGATCATATTTTATCGATATAAAACAGTGTTTTATGAGAGATAATGGAGTTCGGAGCTGACATGTGCTGAAACAATTGAAACATTCGTCACGCGTATTGAAAACCAATTGAAACAAGCATGAGATAGAGAATTGGAATGGCAAGCGAGCAACACCCGATCCCGGATACAGAACATGATCTGCCCAGCGCGCGCGACTTATTGCAGGATGCCATTGAATCTCTGAGCGAAGGTTTTGCGCTATACGACGATGATCGCCGCCTCGTCATGTGCAATGAACGTTACCGCGAAATGAACAGTTCGGTTTCGGACATACTGGTGCCAGGGCTCGATTGGGAAATTCTGATGCGAGAAGGTGCGCGTCGGGGGGTCTATGCTGACGCGATTGGCCGGGAAGACGAATGGATCCGTGACAGGCTGGAAACCACTCATGACTATGTCGATGAATATGAGCTGCAACACACTGACGGATCACATTATCTAGTCTCGACCCATCCAACGGAGCTCGGCGGATTTGTCGTTACGCGGACAGATATTACCGAACGAAAAAAGGCCGAACTGGTGGAGCGTGACGGTGACTTGCTGGTTCGCACGGTTCTGGAAGCAAGTTCAGCCATAGTGATCATGGCGAGAACCGGAGATGGGCAAATTCTGTATCGTTCATCAGCCGCGTTGGAAATGTTTGGCAATACCAAATCTGCCCGCGAACATTATGTAGGTGCTGATGATCGTGCCGATTTTGTCACTCAGATGCTTTCCGATGGTCAGGTCGATAATTATCGCTTGAATGTGCTGGCAAGGGGCAATGTGATCCCGGCATCCATTTCCGCCCGGTTCGCCGAGTATCGCGGCGAAGAGGTTATCGTCACCAGCGTTGTTGATCTGACCCAGCAGATGAAGGCCCAGGCCCTTATCCAGCAGGTTCTGGAAACCTGTCCTGTGCCGTTGCAGATGACCAAAGCCGAAACAGGTGAAACGTTGTTTCGAAGCCCCGAGACGCTGGCCCTGTTTGGCGACAACCGTGAAGCGAAGTCGTACTATGTCGATATCAACGAAAGAGATTTATATCTCGGCGAGTTGCGCAAAAACGGATTTGTTCGGAACCGCAAGGCGGAATATGTAAATGCCAAGGGGCAAAAATTCTGGGGTGCAGCGTCTGCCGAGTTGATTGAGTTTGATGGCGAAGAAGTTATTGTGTCCAGCACCCGCGACCTGAGCGAGGAACTCGCGCTTCAGGACGAACTGACCAGTCAGCGGGAGCTGTTGTTCCAGAATGAAAAGATGTCGGCTCTGGGTGAGTTGTTGGCAGGCGTCGCCCATGAACTAAACAATCCCCTGTCCATTGTTGTTGGACATTCGTTGATGCTGCGCGAGGAGATTGAAGACGAAGATACGCTACGGCGGATTGAAAAAATCAGCAATGCTGCTGAGCGCTGCGCCAAGATCGTCAAGACGTTTCTGGCGATGGCAAGACAACAGCCGACAAGGATGGAGCCGGTTGACCTGCGCTCTGTGATCACCACGTCTGTTGATGTTGCCGGATATGGCACTTCCCAGGAAGGTTTGTCGGTTACCGCCAGGGTCCCCGAACAGTTGCCGGAGATTCTGGCTGATGCCGATCAGATCACCCAGGTTATCATCAATTTGGTCATTAATGCCCAACATGCGATCAGCAGTTCCGGAACGGGCGATAAAATTGAGGTCATCGCCAAAAAAGGAAAGCGTCGTGGTAGCGTCAAGGTCATAGTAAAAGACAACGGCCCCGGCGTTCCCGATAACATTGGCGGACGAATATTTGAACCTTTCTTCACCACCAAGGAAGTGGGAGATGGAACAGGTATCGGGCTGGCATTCTGTCACAGGATAATTCATTCACACGGCGGCAAGATCTGGCTGGATACAAGTCACAAGAAGGGCAGCAAATTTTGCATCACACTGCCGGTGGCGGTTCAAAACACAGAAGAAAGCACATCACACGTTGCCAATCAGGCAACTGAAAACTCAAGCCGAATTCTCGTTGTCGACGATGAAGCGGATGTCGGTGAATTTGTCGCGGAAGTTTTGACCAAAGAAGGTTTTGAAGTGGACCTCGCCCAATCCGGCAAGTTCGCTTTGGAATGCCTGCAGCAGCAAACTTACGACGTTGTTTTAAGCGATCTGAATATGCCAGACGTAGATGGGCGGGGCCTGTTCGACGTCTTGTCCAAAAACTATCCAAAGCTCGCCAGCCGTACGGCATTTATTACTGGCGACACAATGGGAGATTCTTCGCAAAAATTATTGCAGGAGTCTCAACAGCCGTATCTTGAAAAACCAGTGTCACCCGACGATTTGCGAAAGCTCGTCTATGGGCTTTTGAATGATGGGAAAGAAGAATAGATGGAAAACGAAAACACACACATTGTGGTCTGTGACGACGAACTGGATGTTCGTGAGATGGTGCAGGAATATCTTAATAAACGAGGATTTAAGGTTTCTGCCGCGGCCAATGGAGATGAGTTGCGAACCATACTCGGTTCCGATGCCACCGACCTCGTAATCCTCGACATCAACATGCCGGGTGAAGATGGCCTGGCGGTACTGCGCTCGTTGCGACCTGATAATCCTGTCGCGGTTGTTATGCTGACAGCAGCCGGCGAAGTTGTTGACCGTATCATCGGATTGGAGATGGGAGCAGACGACTATCTGGGCAAGCCCGTCGATCTGCGAGAGCTTGAAGCTCGCATCAAAGCAGTGTTGCGTCGGCGTGTTGAAACCCAGACTCCTGGAGCGTCGTCAGCATCTGCCGATGCGGCCCAATTTGGCGATTATACCTTGAATCTGGATGCCGCCAAAATGGTGTCGGCCGATGGAACCGAATTGCAACTAACGGCCATGGAATTCAGCCTGTTGAAGGTATTTGCCGAGAACAAGGGTCGCGTGCTGAATCGAGATCAGATTCTGGAACAGGCTCACGACCGTTCCTGGGACCCATTTGACAGAAGTATTGATATTCGAATCTCCCGCCTGCGTCGAAAGATTGAGAAAAACCCGGAAAAACCGTCCATTATTCGAACGGTTCGAGGGCTTGGATATGTATATGATCCGGGCAGTTGATAATCTGAAAATATTTGAACATTGAAAAAACAATGATGCGCGAGACCGAAGGACCGCGCATCATGGTTGGCCAATGGCACGCTTAGAAATAGTTGCGATCCATGCAGCGACGATACTTGTTCCACCAGTAACGTGATCCGGTGTGGTAGGCCTTGCGTTTAAGGCGACGGCATGTGCGATAAGAATGTCCACCGAAATAGTGATCACCGAAGAAAAAGTGACCACCAGCGTGACGGTGTTTTCTGTGGCGGTTGTGACGGTTGTGACGAAATTTGCGTTTTTTGTGGCGACGGCTCTGGCTGACTTGTTCAACCTGGTTGAGGCCGGTTACTGATTGGTGGCTGCCCATCAGGCCACCGGCCTGAGCTCCATTGGGGGCAATCAGGATACTGGTTGCTATGGCAATTGCTGCGACGATCGATTTGGACATTGGAGGTCTCCTTTCAAGAGAGTTGGTTGCAGTTCCAATGACGCAAACATGAATGACCAACGTTGCGGTGGTTTTTCAGCCGTGCAGCAATCGAGTTTCGATTGTTTCAATGTTGTAAGAATTTGAAGGAGCAGTCGAGGCGTCGGAATTCGCGCGCCAAAGATGGATCCGCGCCTCGTCCAACATCGGCGCATTCAACAGAAGTCGCGCGATCAATTTGCCTTGGCATAAATATATTTCACGGAGAGGCTGTGTGAAAAGTCCGTTCGTTTGCGGATCATGCTATAATTCCCTGAGAGTGAATCGGGGATTTGTTATGACGCGATTTATTGAAGGTGTGGTCCGTGATCAGGTGGCATTGCTTCCGG
>WLWH01001747.1_pt1 | contig 13515 bp, 21 predicted proteins | sample 6712741 | NCBI WGS metagenome assembly WLWH01 (sample SAMN12718694, study PRJNA515312) | sponge metagenome | isolation source: marine sponge | host: Mycale hentscheli | place: New Zealand: South Island, Marlborough, Capsize Point | collected 2003-05-01 | reverse complement strand
TAGCTTTAGTGTTGCATATGCAAGAACTATTTTTTTTTCGTCTTGCTTTAGCTTTTTTGCGTTTTGCATTTTTACCTCTTTGTTAAGTTATGTATTTTTATAAATACCTCTAATTAATACATCTTATTAAATCTTATGCAATAACTTATTTATCTTTTTTTTAATTAAGTTTTTTAGGTCTAGCAATAGTAGTATTAGCATTATTATCCTCTAACATATTAAATAGTCTTTTTATTTTTTCGGTGAAAAGTTTTTCGCGTGCCGTCCCCTGCTGTTGTTTAGTTTTATCTTGTTTCTTTTTTCCACCACGAGAACGAGACGAGGCGACATTGTCGCCTCGCATATTATAACTATCGTCCACCTCGCCTTTCTGCATTAGCTTGGTAAATTCATCTTTAGCCATTACCAACTACACCAATATTCAACGACCTTTTTATCGTTGATAGCTTGTTCGCAAAATTTAAGGAACTTGATATCTTGTTCCTTGTACTCTTTGACACTATCCTCTTGAAACTGTTGCCCCCAGAAAAATCCGTCTTCGGCTTTATAATCTTTAAAACCCTCTTGTACTTGTTCGGCTAATTCTTTAGCAACCTCTTGAGTGATATAAACAGGGGCTTCACAATCAGAATTAAATCCTAAATGTGAAAGCATTCCGTCATGCTCATGGTTTTGATTTTGTTCGTCCCACTTCTTTGCCATGAACTGTTGAAGTCTTGCGTGTTTTCTCCACACGAAAACTTTTGATTGTTCCTCTTGGTCATCATCATAGTATTTATCCCAATTTACTTTATGACCTCGAAGGTGTGCGTGTTGGTCTAGTCCCATAACTTTTCTCCTTTGTTGTTTAATCCTAATGTCTTATCGTATCTTATATACCTTTGCAACAATTATCTTTTAGAACCATTCTAAAGTAGAAACCCAATCTTTCTTACCACAGCAGTTTCTCCTGCGCAGGTGCCAAACTCCATAGTAGTCTATGTACCACATTATCCATTACTTCAAACGAGACCGAGCTTTACCATCAGAGCTTCCAGCGCCAGTCCTGCACTCCAGCAGTAGCTCACGCTGCATGGGCCCAGCTCTAGAAACGAGACGACATGTGGGCATCAGAGTATACCAACGAGCGAGAGCATCAGGATCCCAGTGCCCGCTAAGGTGAGTCCTGGGAACATGAAGAGAAGGCACAGCCAGACGACAACGATGGTCACTCTCCTGCAGCTTCTGCTGCGGGACCGTCATCCTTCACCTCCGATTCTTTCCAGGTATTTCCATTAGCGATGCAGCGAGATCCGGTGCCACCGGTAAGCGCGTATACTTTGCCTTCTTCAGGTTTGTCAATTAAGTCAGGAGCAGCTGGTGCTGCCATGGTCCGTGTTCTTTTGTTCATAGTTCTCCTTTGGTTAACCGATGCTGTCAACCGTAGTTGACACTAGTGGCAGTCATGGTAACCTGCATCGGCTCCCTACATATAAGACACGATGGGATACCTGTCAAGGCCTTTCTTTTATTTTTTTTAATCTTTCTTCAAACGACCATTTCTTTTCCACGGGAAGTTCTTTCACCATCTGAGTTGCCAGCTCCTGAAGGTCAGTCACCTGCTGCTGTAGCTCATCTACTCTCTTGTTGTAGGAACGAGCTTTGTTCTCTCCTCGAACGAGATCGAGGGCATCGAAATCTATTGCCATTGTTTCTCCTTTGTTTAGTCTGACCATACGACATCATGGGATACCTGTCAACCACGAAGTTCTCCTGAGCTGGACGTCCCCTGAAGCTGACGCTGCGGGGGCTCACCAGTGTCTTGTGAACGAGAACGAGGTTTGTCCATAAACGAGAACGAGAAACGAGAGCTTCACCTGCTGCTGGTCCCCAGGCCACTGATCAAACAAAGAGGGAAAAGATCAGTGGCCAGGGAACGAGAACGAGGATCACGCTGCATCCGGAGGCCGTCCCAGCTCCTGAAGGATGCGCTGCTGGACCGTTGGCCATTGTAACGGGAACGAGAACGAGGCAAACGGGACGAGGGAACGAGCATCAGTGAAAACGGACACCGGTCTGTAGAGTTTAAGAGACTTCTGCAAGAGGGTCTCTTTCAAGATAATTACTTTGCCACCTGCCATAATATATTTATTAATCCATACAATCTGCCATTTATTTAGCTTAGGATAACTTAATGAATCTGATTTCATTTCAATCCAGAAGACTTGATTACCCATTACTGCGTGGATATCAGGAATACCATTGATTGTGCTAGATTCTATGCGGGTTAAAAAGCAATCAGTCAGTCCTTTTTTTACTTTCTGCCATAGCCTAGTTTCCCCATTTTTATTAGACATGATTAAGTAAGTTTAATAACTTTCAATGATATAATTACTGAAGTAGGAATAATAACTGTGCTACCAATATCATCAAAGGTAGGTTTATTTTTTGATTCAATATAATCTCTAAACAATTTTGTTACACCATTTTTTTGATCAAGTAAGTAACCTTTTGAAACACATACAGGAAGTTTTTCTTTTTGTAAAATAGATAAATTACTCCAGCCACTATCATCTTCGATATCAAGCCACTTCACCTCCACAAAGGAATAATCTTCAATATTGTTACTAAGATGTTTAATTGTTTTAAGTTTTTTAATTTTCTTATTCATCAAGCACTACCTTAATTTTACCAACTGAAGTAATAATAGTAGAGTTATGAACTTGGTTAAAAACATCTAACCACTCAGACCAACTAGCTTTCTTCAATTGCTGTAACGTCTTCGGATTCAATTTGGATCGTTTTGGCATTGTAGCCATCGATCTTGTTTGATAACTCCTCGAGCTTTTTTTCAAGTTGCTCACGTGACATACCCTCCAGACCACTAACAGTAACCTCTTTTCTATCAACATAAGCTCCAGCCAATTGACCAGATCTATATTCAGCATTAATAGCAGCAGCGAATTGTTCTTTTTTCTCTGCTTTGTCAGCAATTCTTTCTAACCTTTTATATCTTCTAAGGTTGTCACTTTCATATTTTTTAATTTCTTTTTCAAATAATTTATCAAAATAATTTGCTATATGAGGGCTGTGTTTTCTAGATAACATTCTAGATGCAACAGATCCATAATCTTTTTCATTTGTACAAACATACCCTGCACGTTTAAGTGCTTCAGCTTGAGTTATTGATCCCCAATCTTTAACGTATATCTCTACAAACATTTTTTGTTTTGGAGTTAAGTCTAATTCAGTTCTATCAGATTTCTTTTTTAATCCACCAGGCATTATCTTCCTTTTGGTTTGTTATAAAAGTCAGATGGTTTTTTACCACCACGAAAGGCTTTTCTTTTTATCTCGCTTTTAATATCAGCTTTAGCTGCTTCTTTAGATACATTTGACTCTTTCATAATATCTTTTGTCTTTTTTCCACCAGCTTTAAAATAATTTTTGCCGGTAGTGAACAAATGAGAACCTAGTAGTCCCAAAGCTTTAAATCTTTTATACATAATTTCTACTATATAGATTATTCTAACCTAATGTAATAGCCCTAAAAAGTTTCGATAACGTTCCCGCAAGAGTGGTGTATCCCAGATACACCATAGATACACCATAGATACACCACTAAAATTGATTAAAACCCTTGGTATTATTGACTAATAGAACATTAGATACACCAGATACACCTCTTTTACCCCCTGAGCACTTTTCTTTTTCAATTACTCTAGATAATCTATATAGTAGAAATTTATCCATTGTCCGGTATCCGATATTGTGGTACACTTCAAGTGTGTTTTCTAACACTTATAAACATTGGTTAATAACTTCTGGGGGTCTAACATTAATTGCTCTCTGGTTTTTCCCCCCAGGAGTTAAATTCATTCGTCCCCCATGACTAAACATCTAATCTTTTTAAATTCTCTTTTAAAATAAGTTTCTTAATAATTCTTCTCTCCTCCTTAGTACTACATTCTCGATACCTCTTATATAAATCTCGATACCGGATCCAGGATAACTGTAATTTAGTAAAATGTATTTTTCCATCATCAACCATCTTCATGTACTCACCTCTTACAAAGTCAGGATCCATATCAGCACCCCAACATACGTCCTGAAAGTCATTACTATTACTTACAAACCATTTATGAGAATCATGCTTGTGATACGTTTCTTTTTTAAAACCTGATGGGTTGACTGCATCCTCTAATGCCTGCACCAGTATTGCTTGAAATAATCGTTGTTCTGCAAAGGCTTTGGGTTTTACAATCTCTAAGCTCAATTTAATGCCCAAAAATTTTAGTAAGCTCGGAGCACAGTTCATAGGCTTTCCTTTTATCTATAGGATCATTCTTACGCTTACGACCTCGACCTCTTGCAGGAGTTCTGACATACACATCAATATACAAATCCCACATTCTCTGTAGGTAGAGCATCTTGTCCTCACCGGACATAAACTCCATCATGATTATTGATTGTCTTAATAGTCTAGGTGTTTTTTGCATTTGCATAACCACGATGCGGGAAAAGATATGGATGTAGTAATGACACCGTGGCTAGGCATTTTTAACAACCAGGCTTATGCCTTTAGCTTGCGCTGCAGCTTTACGTCCTGATCGCCATCGATCCTCGATTTTATCAAGGAAAGAAAGACTGAAATTTCCTAAACCAAAGTCATTTCCACAATACAATTGAAACATCAAACTAGTTAACTCATCATAAGTTTTTTTATTTGGACACACCATCACTAGCTTGTCCAACGCCTGGTTTAATGCTTCTTCGCTACTCTTTTTAATAGCTTTACCCACAAAATAATCCTTTTAATTAAAGTTAAATTGAGTGTTAATTGTTAAGTGAAAATAAAGTGTTTTGAAAGCCCCACTTATTTCATTTAGGCTTAGGAATACTATTTAATTAATAAGTTAATTTTATTTTGATTGCAAGTAAAAAAAAGGCCCACTCTCGCGGGCCTTTTCCCAACACCAACCGATGCACATCTAAGTGTCTATCACTTACTTCAAGAGTTTCTTTCCTTGGTTCAGCAAATTCTCTTTCATTTTAACTTCAGCAACACCTTCCTTCTTTGCTATCTTTTTAATAGAGTCAGATACCATTTTTTTGATCATGTTGCCTGGGTTCCTAAGGCCATTCTCCCCCATGGCCCTAATAATTGTGTATGATTCGATATCAACAGCAATTGATTTCCATTTGTTTACGTCCATTGTTTCTCCTATTTCTCTTGATACTCTTTAGATTTATAAAACTCAACTAAATTAATTTTATTTTTTTGAGTCAGACCTGCGTTATATATTCTCTCAATGATCGCAATGTAATCAGCAGTAGATGTACCTGTTAAGAACCATGAAGACTTACTCTTACAAGCAGTTTTAAATCTTCTAGGATCAAACTTAGGATGCTTATCAGCTACAATATAAGACACTACCATTGAACGTTTAAATCTTTTGTTCTTGGTAGACTCCATACCATAGAAGTATTTTTTCAGCTGCATCAATTGAGATCCAATACGATCTGCGTGTTCAATACCTCCAGCAGGAATTACAAATCGTCCTGTTTTAAAATCATTACTGATTCTTGACCACAGTGAAGTTTGTTTTAATAAAAGCACCACCATCTCAGCAACATTAATTCCATATTGTTGCATTTTGTTTCTACAGATTCGGTAATCCATTTTATTTCTTGCACAGTGTTGATCCAAATAATTTTCCATGGACCAGTTCTTACGACCTGTGTTTAGTCTAGCCACATCCAAAGGATCATCAGAGTCCATAATGATATATGGAATCTTTAGATCTAATTGTTTTCTAGCTTCCAATGTATGTTGGCCATCAATGACTTCCATATTTTTGTTTACACGAATTGGATCGTATAAATCTTTTTCTTCAATCAACTTCTTAAGTTGTTGCACGTGTGCTTCGTCTACAGGTCTGTTACCTCTAGTCTTTTTGAATTTACTATAATTAGTAGTTTCAAAAAATTTATTTTGTATTGGTTTGTTCATATCTTTTCCTCCTTGGTTAATAGAACATTAAATATCCCAGTGATGCAAAAATAAATAATAAAACTTTTGCAGGGATAATGGTTAGTAATGCAATAAACATCATACTAAATATCAGGTCTTTCATCGGCTCCCCTCTGTTGATCTTGTATAAGTTTATTAGCAATGGTTTCATTGATAGGATAAATCGGCATGTCTTCAAAATTCATTGAACACTGTTGCAGTTTTTTCATCGTATCTTGGTACTCATCGTCTTGATATTCCAACGGTTGGCCATCAATAGTAGTTTTCGGTAGCCGTGATAAAATATGATTTATCTTCTCACTCCAAATCAAAAACACTGATGAGTCGCACTTTGTTGTTATTGCCATAAGGCCTCCTCTTTGTTACACTTAATAGTGTGTTCTTATATAAACATTTTCATGGGATATGCAAGTAAATAATAAGGTAGGATAATATAGGATAATGAAGTACATTTTAATATTACATTTATGCAGCATGATAACTAGTAAGTGTATGGATCCACATATTCCAGGTTATCAGTTCACAAATCATTACGATTGTGCAATAGCAGGTTATGCAGTATCTCAAAAAACTCTAAAATTACTTGTTGAAGATGAAAATTACGGTTTAGATCGAATAAATAATGAAAAATTAGCCATTAGATTTGAGTGCAGACCCCTTGATACAGCTTAGTATTGCAATAACGTCACATTTTGATATATAATACCTCATGAAGCTATATCGCGTCCAAGCAAACTATAAAAATATATATGTCGATGAGATGCTTGAGGCTGAGAACGATAAGGCCGTGCTTGAGGATTTTGTAAAGAAGGTTGACTCAGGTGACGTAACAGAAAGAGAAGGCCCTGGTTTCCATGATCCCAATGTCCTTTTCTTAACCTTTGAGGAGATAAACCGAGATGCTACAAAAGTTAATATCGGAGAAACTTCAGTTGGAGTCCAAATGGGCAACACAAGCGTTAGCACAGGGTAGAGTGACTACCGACATGAAGTGGATAGACATAAAGATCAAAGATTTAAGAAAAAAGATTAATGATCAAAGTGTCGAAGACGCTAAAAAGGGTCTTTTAGACATAGCTAGTTAAGTTTTAATCTAGCTTAAAAAAAAAATTAAACTTTTACCTTAAGACTTCTGCGCTCTAAATTATTCTTTGGCCTCACCCCAAGATCTACCAAGTGCAATATCTACTTTTGATGGGACTTTTAAAGTATCAATCGCATTTTCCATTAGTTCTTTTACGGCAGTAATGTCAGATTCCTCATTGATTGAAAAACAAAGTTCATCATGAATTTGTAATAAAGGTTTAAAACCTGCCTTGTAGCAATTAATCATTGCTTGTTTTGTTTGGTCTGCAGCAGATCCTTGAATTAATCTATTTAAAGCTTTGTAGGTAAAAGCCCTTCTGATGTTATTACCATAAATGGCCTTAGCCTCCTCATATTGCATTGCTTTGTTCATTCCGAAGGTAGCAGGCTCCCACATGTCAAATCGGCATCTACGACCCCCTATTGTTCGAATAAAGCCATATTTAGAGGCAGAGCTAGATACATCTGTAGCTAATTTCTTAACAAATGGTACTCTTTCTCCATATTGTCTTAAAAGAGCTTCTGCTCTATCTTTTGTGATACCCAATTCTTTACCTAATTTGGCTTTTCCCATACCATAAAATAGTCCAAGATTAATTGTTTTAGCTTGTGTTCTAGTGATACCTGCCATATCAGCTACTATCTGATGGAAGTCAGCAGATTCATTTTTATAAGCTTCAATAAACTCCGCTGCACCTTCAAAATTATCATTGACCGATGCAGCGTAGTGAGCAACAAGCCTAGGCTCTTGTTGTGAGTAGTCGAAACTACCCCATTGTCTACCTTCTTCTGGTAGGAACAAACTTCTAATTTTATCTCCAAATTCTTTATTACGTGCAGGAATCTGTTGTAGGTTAGGATTAGAATAAGACAGTCTTCCAGATACAGTCCCACCTTGGTCAGATCTTAGTTGATTTATTTCCGAATGTATTCTACCTTTGTGCACATAACGTTGAATGGAATCTATGAATGTTGAATGAAATTTATTTATTTCTCTTGCTTCTCTTATTAGTTGCGCTATCGGGTTATCACAGTTTACTAACCAGTTTTGGGTAAAGCTCGGTTCGTCAGTTTTCGCTGTCCGTGGGTACTCAACACCTATTCGGTCAAACACTTGTGCAACAGATCGAGCAGCCCAAATATCTACATCAAGTGTGGTCTGAGATTTTATACTTGATAAAACCTCAGACTCTTTTTGTTTGAATTCTTTTTTTAGCAGAGAAGCCTTCTCTTCGTCAACTCTTATTCCTCTACGCCTTGTATCTATCAAAATAGGCAATAATTCCATCTCCATTTCCCAAACATCGTGTAGGGACTGCTTAGATAGCTCTGTTTTTAGCACTTGCCATAAACGTAAGGTTAGGCCTGCATCTTGCTCGGCATAGAAGCCTACGTAGCCCGCAGGCAGCCTCCACATGTCTGCTTTTGCGTCAATTCCCCATTCTTTGGCTTTTTCATTCAAAAACGTCTCATTTTTAATTTCACCTAAATAATCTTTAGCACAGGCATTTAAACTAAAACTAAATCTGTTTTCATTGATGAGTGCAGCAGCAATCATGGTGTCAACTATCTTACCTCTGATCTCAAAACCATTTACAAGTAACCAACCAACATCATAACTTGCATTATGAAATATTTTTGTAGCATCTGTTTTTAAAACATCCTGCATCCATGCGCAGGTTATCGACAAATCCATATTCCCACCAGCATCATGTGCGATAGGGAAGTACCATTGTTGTCCAAGTGCAGCAACTGCAAAACCTACGATGTGTCCATCAAAGGTAGCCCATCCTGGTCCTTTAGTTTTGATATTTGGATCTTTAGTCTCCAAGTCAATTGCAATCTCTGCTGCTTGAGATAAGTCTGGATATTCTGCTGGAGCTATCCAATCACTGTCGTTATATATAAAATTTAATTGATGAGTCATTGTTTCTTTCTACTTAAGTTTGCGTCTTCAATTGATACTGCTTTTTTAAATGGGATGTTTAATTCAAACAAAGCACATTCCGCACAATAATAATTATATTCATGTACAATTACTGCAACCACTTCATCACAACGCTCACACATTACTAATTTATTTTTCTTTTTTGGCATCTTTTAAATGTTCTATTTCTAAATCACAATAGTGTTTTATTTTTTCTAGATCTTCTATTTGTTTTCCCTTGAATAAATATCTACAAACATATTTTATAACGTTTGCTTGAAATGGATTTAAACCATTTTTTCTAATAAATGTCCAAGGTTGAATTAAAAAGTGTTGGTAGTGAGATCCCCCAATTTGTCTGTCTTTTGGAAATGCTTCATCGAACATACTTTTATCTGACATAGTTAGCCTCATATTGTTTGTAATATTTTCCTAATGGAAAATTATATTGATGGTAAGTGCCCAACAGATGCAGAGTGCTTTTAGATCTGGTGGCACCTGTATACCAAACTCTAAGTTCTTTTACTTTATCTGCTAAATTCTTTTTATCGAAATGTGATGGGAAGTTACATTTGCTCGCCAGGACAACATTATCAGCTTCACCACCTTTTACCTGGTGTATGGTATCTATAATTATTTTAGGAGGTTGTGATAAATCTACACCTTCATTCATAAGTTTTTGAAAATACTGTTTGTCTTTGTCTTTAAATTTTCTTTTAAATACTTGATTCCATGAACCTTTTTCATCACGCATGCCACACCTTAAATGTAATTCATCAAATGTAAAGACTTGATTTGGGTGTGCAAAACTCCATTTTTTACTATCCGTTGACCGGTAGCCGTGATCAATGTTTAACAAAAACTCATACATTGTTGTAGCTTCTTCTCTAGTAATGCTACCACCATTACAAATCTTCTCCCAGTAATTAATAGCTGCAAACTGATTAGGATCAAAAGACTTATTATTTTTTTGATCTTGATAATACAGGCCAAGATTCCTTGCCTCCTGTTGGAGTTCTTTTTTTACATCATTAATTCTAGCTAACACCATCCAATTACCATCCATATCCCAAGGTACTTTCTTTAATCCATTCCAACGATACACATGTCCTTCTTTACCATTAGAATAAAACTCTTTCTGTATACGATTTTCACCCATAGAATTTAATAAACACTTTGAAAAGAAATGTATGTTCTTGTTTAATCGCACACTTTTTTTTAATACCAAAGACTTACCAGGAAACGTTTGAAATAAATTAACATCAGCACCATTCCACTCGTATATTGCTTGGTCATCATCACCTGCAATATAAACTCTCTCTACTGCACTTGCTATCTTAACTACCATGTCCCACTGCAGGGGTGTTAAATCCTGAGCTTCATCTATTCTTTAGATTATTAGGTGATAAAGAAAACTTTAGAAAGATATTTAATAAACTTCCAGCATTTGTTCCTGCAGCTGTAGGACTTGGTGCTGCAACACAAAATAAGAATGGTGGTAAAACACCTAAAGCTCAATATGGTATTGAAAATAAATATCCACTTCCAAAAAGAAAAGGTGTTAGGTTAAATTATGATGAAGAAGGTAATGTAAATGGTGAGTCTACACATATAATGAAAGCAGAAATAGTTGATGGAAAGTGGTATGGGTTTCCTACACTATTTCAAAATGATGATGATAGTTGGGATAATACTTTTGAATTACTAATAAATAAAAATGAAAAGAATTGGATGCCTGCTTTTAAAGAAGCTAAAAGAAGAGGTGAACTTATAGAGTTTGGTGATGACATGGAGTCTGCTATTAAGTTTGGAGAAGGTTCTTGGAAACCTAAAGCTCAATATGGTGATGAGACAGTTCAGACAGAGTTTGAAATAGATGATAGAACAGGTAAAATAAATACCACAAAGGGTTATGATGAAAGCAAGCTTTTTGAATTTGTTAAAGACAAATATGAAAAGATAGATACTCAAAAGCAAAAAGATGATCTTCTATATAAATTGTCAACACCAGCTTTTAGAGAAAGATATAAAAAAAATATATTTAATATAAGTGGAGAAAATTTATCTGATGAAGAATTAACATCTAGAATAAATTCACAAATTGACTTTACGGCAGCTGGTCCAGACTTTGCTGTAAAGATGCCTTTTGTTACACACAGTTCAAACAAAGGTTATAAAAGAGGCCTAACCCCTTTTTTAAATCCTTTTTCTAGTAGTCAAGAACTTGACTATAGAGATGCTGCAGGTTTGTATCAGAAAAATTTTAATACTGATTATCCAGACGGTTCCACTCCAGATTTTCCTGAGTTTGATCAGTACTCATATTTAATTCAGTTAGCAGATAAAAGAAGACCTGATATAATGGGTGACCGAGATGTAGTACCTTTTGATAAAGAAAAGGGTACTATAGTTCATGAATATGCACATTCATATAATACAGAGAATTCACCATTGTTTGAACCACAAGGAGAAGACTTTACAGTAGTAGATAAAGGAAATACTTGGGAAAGAATACCGGGTAAAAGATATAAAAATTGGTTGTCTAATTTATTTGGTGAGGATTATTTTACTCAAGAAGGACAACCATTTGGTAGTTGGGCTATGAAACCTTGGGAGATAAGTTCTGTAAGATCTGAGAATGAACAAAGTCTTAAAAATGCCAATATTTGGGATAACACTAAAGGTGAGTTTGGTGAAGGTAATTTAAATAAAATGTTAAGCAGTAGAAGATTTGACCCTCAAAGTGCAGCAAGAATGCATTTAGATAAGCTAGGTTATACAGAGTTAGAAAATATACACTATGGTATTAAAAACCTTAAAATAGAACAAGAGGATCTTAATAATGAAATAGCTTACGCAAGACCTGGTTCACGTAATAATGATTTTATAATAAACAATATAATAAATTCAGAATATGAACCGTCTATGGATATGGATACTTTTAATACTATATTTAATAGTAGTCAAAATGATTTAAAAGATAAACAAAAGTATTCTGATTATAATTCTTTATTAGAAGATTACAATGGAACAAACAAACGTAAAAAGAAAATAGCCACTAAAGTTTTAGATGTAATATATAGTGGGGTAAAAAATAAATTAAATGAGGGATATACTGAAAAAAAGACAAACCTCCAAAATACTCTTGATGAAAAGAAAAAAGAAGTATTGCCTAAAATGAAAATGTATTTTAATGAAATAGCTGTAAATAATTCTAATCAAGCTGAAATGGCTCAATATGGTGGTGCATTACCTAAAGCTCAAAAAGGAGCTACCATATCTCAATATGAAGAGCCAGCTTGGTATGAAAAAGCAGGAGATTATTTAGCAAATCCTTTTACTTCTTTTGGTTATAGTGTAAGAGGTGAAGATATTCCTGATGGATTAGATGTTAGTAATCCTAATAGAAATAACTTTGACATGCTTGTTGATATTTTTAATCCATTTGCATGGTATCAGTATGGAGAAAATGCTGCTCAAGATCTTAAAGATGAAGAGTATTTAAATGCAACTTTTAACACCTTGGGTGCTTTACCCTTTATACCAGCATCTTTAGTAGCTGCAAAAAATCTTAAGACACCTTTACAAAAGATTGCAGCAAATACAAGTAGGTCAATGAGCAATGCTAATGCAAATGTTAAGGGTGGAATTCCATCAGTAAGGCCAAATTGGAGTAAATGGAATAAAGAAATACCAAATAATAAACCTCTCATGGAAGAGTATAGAGCTATTGAAAAAATTGGAAAAGCAGATGGTACATGGATGAAGAATCCAGATGGCTCTATGTTTAAAGGCACACCTGAGCAATGGGTGCAGATAAGAAGTAGTAATTATAAAAAAGCTTTTCCAAATGCCCTTTTAGATGATAGTGGATCTCCTTTAATAAACTATCATGGTAGTGGTAGCAAGTTTGATGTCTTTGATGAAAGTAAATTTTATAGTGGTGATTATGGAAAGGGTGTTTATACAAGCCCTGATAAAGAAGCTATACTTAGATCTTATGCTAATCCAAATAAAAATAGAACCAAAAAGATAGCTGGTAAGAGTGGGACTGATAAACCTACAGCAAATTTATATGAACTTTATATTAATGCTAATAGTCCTCTTACTACTGATGACATAATAGATTATAGAAACTTTGGTAAAATTATGGATAATTTACCTTCATTAGCTGATTGGAAAGCTAGTGATTTAGGAAAAAGAATGATTAAAGAAAATCAATGGCTTAAAACAGATGAGGCTATTATGGATTTTATAAAAACAAATTTTCCAAATAATCCAGTAAAAGAAACTTTTATTGATCAAGGTGGAGATTTTTTAAGAGCTATAGATAGCCGTTTACAAGAAGGAGTAACTCCTTTTAGTAATCAAATGAAATCATCAATAGGTAACAATGGTATGTTTGATATGACTGATCCTAATATATACAAACAGGAAGGTGGTGGGGAGTTGACTAAAAAGACATATAACCCATATAGAGATATAGATG
>WLWH01001745.1_pt1 | contig 13539 bp, 7 predicted proteins | sample 6712741 | NCBI WGS metagenome assembly WLWH01 (sample SAMN12718694, study PRJNA515312) | sponge metagenome | isolation source: marine sponge | host: Mycale hentscheli | place: New Zealand: South Island, Marlborough, Capsize Point | collected 2003-05-01 | reverse complement strand
TAATTTATGTGTAAGAGACCCTTTTAAGTGGAAATTCGGTAGTCAATTAATATGTAATACGGAGACTAATTTATTGGTAAATAATATTCGTATAAATCAAGATTACGAAGATGTTAGGGAATTTACTAAAATCCCATACCCCGTATTACTATGGAGCACATGGAATCAAGCACCCCCTATAATAGAAGGTGATGTAGCACCACTGGCGAGTTATGACTTTTACTCACCATTTTTTACAGACGCAGTGAAAAGCGAAGGAGAAGGGGAAAATGTATTAGAATGGAGTGGATTTACGGGGGTAATGAGTGATTATAATGACTTTTATGCGGAAATTTATGATTACGACGATGATGAAACATATCAAACTGGGACAATGGTATTTAAAAGTGGAAGTGATACATATTATTTTTACAACCCGCCCGATGGTAATCATTACCCTACTGACCCGAGTGATGGGACTAAAAAATTAGCATATTTATCATTTAGGGACGGAGATAATGTGTCATTTGATAGAATTACGGCGTGGAATGCTAAAAACTCATTAGGGAGTGATGCGTGGAATGTAAAAGGAGAAAATATATTAAGATGGAGTAATGTTTTTGCTGAAGACTTTTTCTTTTCACCCGCAGGACCGGCGGCGGGAGAGGGAGAAATACATTTTGGATTTGAATTAGACCCTAATGATAATACTAAATATGTAAAAGGGACGATTGATGTATCTAATTTAAGTGTATCTACTAATGGGAGTAAAAATATGTGGGGTTTAAACCCCGCAATAGGATTTGAAGCGGGTAAAAAATATAAAATACGCTTTCAATCTACATTACAGAATAGCACTGGCGGAGGAACATCATCTAATTATGCTGGGTCATACTATATATATTACAGAAGTGATGGAGCAACACCCGTATTTTATCAAATAGACGAGGATAAAAATGGAACAGATTTTCACGAAATAATATGGACGCAAGGTGCCGCTACGGGGGCAAGATACGACGCGTTATTTATAAATGTAGTGAATAATGTATCTTTTACGGAGGATATAAAATTAGTTAATTTTCAACTATTAGAGGCAGATTTAGAAGAAGGTGATATATATACCATTACGGATATATTTTATGGTAGTGATGAAGATAATATGGATAATTCACGATATACAACTAAAATTTATAAATTACGGGTAAATAACGGACAATTACGGAATGAAAAATTTGATGTCGTAGGAAGCACCCTATTTGGTGGTATATTTAACTATCAATATACCCCCGTAGCAGTAATGCCCGCTTATAAAAATGGTAATGATATTATTGCTTTTGATGGGGTAAATAGTGGAGACCACGACCACCCCGTAATAATGCTGTATCGTGATGACCCTAATTTTGATTATATAATATACAATCAATATGGAAGTAAAGTATGGAGAATAGCACAAATAAGTAAAGCACCAAACGATATAGTAAGTGGAACAACAATCGGCACTATACAAGGGGGTAATGAGACATCATTACGGAACCCATTTAGAAGCGGGCAACAACTATACGATTTTAGTGTAGGTAATACTTGGAGTGGAACAACTAAAAATATTTTAAAAGATATACCTAATCCATTTGACGCTACAAGCACATTTACATTTGACCCTATTGGGTGTGATATACATTATACATATGTAGCAGATGACGCTTTTGAATTTGAATATTTAGCACCACAGACGCAGACTTGGAAATACGCTCAAAGCACCCTAATTGAAAGTATTACGGCGAATGAAGATATTACAATATCATTTGATATAACAAATGTAAGTAATCCGGGCAACCCCCTACCACAACCATTTAGAATAATTACAAGTTATATAGAAGGGGGTGTAAATTACAATCCACGAGATTTTACGACGGAGGGCAATCATTCATTTTCATTTACAACTACACAAGGACCTTTAAACCCCGCATTAGCGATATATTGGGGATTTTTCAATACACATACTATTAGTGGAGATGTAGTAAGAATTAGTAATTTTACAATAGAGAGACACGAGAATATTAGTATGACATCACATATAACTACTTCGCCATTACCCACTATTACTGCTGGAAATCCAGTAAATAAAACTCTTTCATACTCTACTACATTTGATATACATGTCTCTTACGGACCTAATCCTTTAACACTATATTTAGCATTCAATAATGCTGGTGATGCTGATGATACAGACCTACAAGGGAAAAGGGGTAGATTAGTATGGAACGATGGTGGAGTTTGGAGTGAAACTTCTTGGGATTGGGATGGAGCAACAACGCTGGATTTAGATATAGATGGAGGTGTAGCACTTACGGCAGATGGGGGAACACCTACTCTAACTAATACACTTCAATATGAAACGGCACAGAGAATAAATATAGGTATAACACCATACGACTTCCCCGTAAATGGTAAGCAATACGGATATAATAGCGTAGATTTATTAGGGACTGGAACATTATCAACTAATCCACATTTACCATTACCCGTAAGTAATAATGATGTAAATGAGGTATTTTTAGCAATAGGGGATATGACTTTATTTGACAACGGGTATCAAAGTGGTAAAGTATATGAAACACTAACCGAAGATGATACGAATGAGGCAATATGTCAATGGGAGGTAATTTTTAATGACGATGGAACATGTGATTTAAATTTTTTCAGTCTTGATGGATTAGATTTCTTTTTATCATTAGAAGAAAGAAGCAGTAATGTAGTAAGATATGGGTGGGTAGTATTTAAATGCGATAAATTTGATACATTAGTGGGCGACCCTAACGGAAATTTAACTATTTTAGATGGAGAGGACTATTATTCGGGTAGTAGAAGTTATGGTCTTACGGGTCCTAATGGTCGTTATATAGGCGATGGGACATATAATTTTCCTAATGATACGGGGACAAGTGAATTTTTAGAAGATGAGAATTTACAACAATGGAACGCTAATATGCCCCGTAGCACAATGTTAATGACTAATATAAAATATAATTTAGCAAATTTAGAAATAGTTAAAAATTATTATAGGGCGACAGAAGTATATGACGGGGTAATAGAGAGTAGTAGGAGCGAAATAGCGAAAGATGTAGAAAATTATTACGCTAATTTTCAAATAGGGAGAACGAATGATGATAAAATGTCCGTAGATGCTACAATCGCCCCTTACAATGATGATATGCCCGCTTTTCAATATTATATGAATGATTACGGCAAAATGGGATTTGATGACAGCGACCAACCACAATTTACAGACCCCGCTGGAAATGTAAGAAAAGGGAGTAATTGGAATTACGGGTGTGTATGCCCTAAAATGAAATCTAAATCGGGACATAGGCAAAATTTAGATGTATATACCCGCTGGAAAGGTAGTTATACAAGTAGGTTAATAGCACCTAATAGATTAAGTAATAGAATGGGAGCGAATGCGGGATTTTTTGAAAATGCTGGATGGTTATACGGGAAAGAAATAAGTGAAGCGGAGTTTGAAAAACAATACCCCGATTTATATAATTACGCCGTAAATAACAATGTAGGTGTTTATCCATATCTATTAAGAGATGACAGCGGAGATGCGACGACATATGATTTATGTATGGCGTTTGAAACATATAGAGATATAGACAGAGATAATCCCGATTTACTGAAAATACAAGATTTAACTTGGTTTGGATTTAGTCCATCATTTTTAGATAATGACTATATTACCCCTATAAATACTGATACTCCGTATATGAAACAAAACCCCGACCCCATCCCCACCAATCCGGGTGGTTTAGCGGGATATACCCCTAATTATGTAAGAAAATATAATATGAATTTAATAAATATAGGGTCTGCCCCCGTATGTCAATATGACCCCGACCTTAATAGATTTCAGTTTAACTACTTTCATACTCCGTTTAAATTTAATGAAGAAACGGGGGTAGATGCGGATTTAGGTGAAGAAATAGCACTTTTAAATAGTGATACATTAATGATAATGAAGCAAGGGATTAGTGAAAATAATTTAGAAAGTGGGGGGAGCAATGAGGCGGACAACCCGACACCACCTACACAAGTCCATTTAGGATTAGCAGACGCCCAATGTGGTATATTTCTAATGGATATTTACGGGCAAACCCCCAATTCATCATATATTAAGGATAGTAGTAATGGGACACTTATTACCCGTAGTAATTACGATAATACATTATTTTATACATTAGGATTTAGTTATTACGACCTTAAACCTATTCGGTTTAAAACCGACACATTTAATAATAGATTTAACCCCAATACATACAATACAATAGCAACTAATTTTAGGGCATTAGGAACATCCCCATTTACAACTAACTCGGCAGTAAATATTAGCGACCAAATTAAAACTAATATTTTTACGGGTGTAAATCTAAAAAGGGTATATAATAGCGAATCGCCTTTTGAGGAACAAACCCAAACAACGGCAAATACAAATGAAGGAACACCCGCATTTTATTTAGGTTATAACTCCCTATTAGCATCCACAATTAAAACTCAAAGTGCTAATATGACATCACGCTCCGTAATAGTTCAATTACAAGCACCATTTTATAGGGTCTATTGTGATTTACCATTAGATACTATGTCATACCTTACAGACGGCAGTTTATCTTGTGTAGGGTATATGACTAAAAATTACCAAAGTCAAAGTTTTATCTATTCATTCGCAAGTGATTACGGGGGTTATTTAACTCGGGATGTATTACTCACTAATTTAAGAACTGAAATCCGTAATCCAAAGGGTTTATTAGTGTCATCATTAGACCCTAATTCAGCGATATTTTATAAAGTAGTCCGTAATATAAAGATACAACCCGGATTAACCCCTAAACAAGAGGAAGAACAAGCAAAACAATTATTAGAAAGACAACAACAAGAAGCAGAAGAAGAAACGGAGCAACGGGTAGTAAGTTTAGATGTAATAAAATTTTTCAAGCAATTATTTAGTGGTATGAATACAAACGCAATGACCGAAGCATTAGGACAACCCAGCGGAGTAGATGAAGTATATCAAGAAGCACAAATAGAACAAAAGGAAGAAGAAGCAATAGAGGTTAGACCCGTAGTCCCTTCATTAAATTTAAAATTTTTAGATGAACTTACCGAAGAAGAAGCAGAAGTCCCTTATGCTACACGACAACATCGTTTATTCGTAAAAATGAGTGATATAATGGAAGATGCTCTTACGGGATTACAAACAGAAACACCTACGGGTGTAATAGATTTAGTAAATTTAGATAAACAAATAAGAGAACTACAATTAGGGGGGTCTGTATTAGATAAATTAATTAAAGGACTAAATAATGTAAATGATAGAAAGGAATTACGGAAGTTAGTAGAAGATACAATAGGGGAAAGAGGATACTCAACAATAAGAGAAAGAAAGAAGAGAGCAACACAAATATTACGGGTATTAGAAACGGCACAAGAAATATCAATAAAAGCATTCCCTAAATTAATGGGTAAGAATCCAATAAGAAAGGGGGGAGGGAGAGTATATGTATATACAGACCCCAATACGCGTGAAAGAACTCTAAAAACCGCTACAGAAAGACAGAAAGCAGAAAGAGCAGAGATGGTTAAAGAGTCATTTGAGCGTAGAGGAAGAAAATCAGCATTAAAATTACGGAGAATACAAGAAGAGGGAGTATATGAGTCGCCATTACGGCAAAAAGGTCGTAGAATATTAGAGGAGCGAGAGAAAAAAGAGAAAATGGGTGGAGGAAAGCAATTATTTAAAGATACAAGTGGAGGAGCGGGTAAGTAAAAACTCGTGAAAAAAAAAGTTGTATATACATATATTCAAATCACGAGTTTTTTATTTTAGTTATTATACATATCAAATGGCGGGTTTTCATACAAAGACATTTACTAAACACGATGATTATATGACACCGAAGTATGCGTGGGAGGCAATACAGAAGTATATACCGAAAGATAAGGAGATATGGGAGGCATTTTACGGAGATGGTAGTAGTGCTAAATACCTAAAAGAATTGGGATACTCCGTAATAAGTGAAGAAGTAGATTTTTTTAAAAATGATTTAGGGGATATAATAGTAAGTAATCCACCATTTAGTAAGAAAAAAGAAGTAATGAAAAGAATGAAAGAGTTAGGGAAACCATTTATTTTAATAATGCCCTCAATGACGATAAATACATCATATATGAGGGGATGGTTTAGTGATACAGATAGTCCCTTACAAATAATTATACCCCGTAAGAGGATACATTTTAAAAAATTAATTAATGGTAAAGTCCCCGAAAACTGGGGTAATAGATGTAATTTTGATTGCTTTTACTATTGCTGGAAAATGAATTTACCCCGTGATATAATATGGTTAAAGGCGTAATGTAGCATCTGTAATACGAATAACTACATCGCCCCATTTACGCCCGTAATAGTGATTATGATGATGCTGACGATGCTCTATTCTATTGTGTAATTCGCCGTTGCTTCCGTGTCTATGATTTACAATTCTGCCGTTTTTGCGTGGTTTGCCGTTCTTATTGTATGTCTTTTTACAAACGGGACACTCAAAATAGATATGTTTATTATCTATTTTAGTTGCGTAGGTATAGATAGTTTTGCTCTTATTACTCATATACTTTTGGGTTTTATACTTTGTTTATGAAAATAGAATATTATATAATATCGTCTTTTCTTTAAATGCTTTTATTTTTTTTTATAAACTTTTTTTTTATTTTTCTTATATTTTGGATTTGCGAGTTTGCGATATACAGAAGGTTTATTTGCTTTCCAGTAGCGTGCTTGTTTTTTAGATTTTAGGGGCATTTTATTAGTCCGTAATATAATTACCAGAGAATTTTATGCGACCAGTATTTAGCACTATCCTTTGTAGTTGCCTTTCCGTGTCTGCTGTAATAGTTTGCTTTTCTTTTAGGGTCATTATGGTCTAATCTTTTGTAATGCCCTAATTTGTCTTTGAAATGCCCGTAGCGTTTATCCCCGAAGTGAATTAAACGGGGATTACCAGTTTTACCCTTGACATATACAGAATACTTTTTGTTTTTACGGGTAGAAACAAATGGTTTATATAGGGGTTTATCCTTTTTCTTTTTCTTCGTTTTCTTATCCATTTAAAGGTATAGTGTTAGTATAATTAAAGTATAAAAAAAAATGCTTGAGGAGGTTAATTATAATATATTTTCATAAACTTCTACCCGCTTAACGGGTTTTGCCGAATATTAATTGCTTCTTATGTTGTTTATTATAGTTTTTAGGGTCTATTGTAGCGTAAGGGTTTTCTAATACCTTTTTAGATTTATTAGACTTATAATGTTTAAATATTTTTTTCATATCAATAACTTTCTTATTGACTTTTTTACTGACTTTTTTGTCAATTAAATTTTTTATTACATCTATATTACTCATAATTATTATCTGTATATTATATTATTACTATAAAATAAATAATGCGACTTATACAAGTGTGTAATTTTAAAAAGGAAGGGGGTGCTGTAATCTCCGTAGGTAATCAAAATAATTTTACTTGTCAATTTTCTCAACCGATTACTATTGCCCCTAATAGTAAGGTGTGTTTAGTCCATGCTGAAATAAATGATTTATCTGCTGGATATACTGCTACGGGTAAAATTTTAGAAAGTAGTGATGATACATTAACGGCAGACTTTACGGAGAAAAGCGATTTACCAGAAAATTTAGTGTATATTAATTGTCCGTCATTACCCGTAAGCACTGCGATAGGGATGAGTAATGGTGGTAAAGGGCAAGTCCGTAATATCATAGGTATAGCAAAGACTAATAACAATGATGTCCCATTCGCTACGGGGATAGAGGTAGATTTACATAATAACCATCCATTAGTTCTTACGGAACTACAAATACAGATATTAGATAGTGATTATGACCTATACTCATTCGGCACTGCGGGGACAAGACAGATGATTACATTAGGGATAAAAGAATGTAAATGCGATATGAAGAAGGGGGGAGCAAGGGCATATTAACTGAAAACAAAAACTCGTGAAATAAAAAAATGTATATACGAAACTTTAAATCACGAGAAATTGATATTTTATTTTTTTTAAAATTTGAAGTAAGAAATTTGATTTGATTTTTGTAAAATTTAATTTAAAGACAATTCGTTATATTTAGATTATAGTATATTTTCTTAAAACAAAGTATAAAACAAATAGGAGGAAAGCATAAATTAAGAATGGAGATGTCAAGAAAAAATATTAAGAATATAATAGGACAAATGGAATTTGATTATCCATTATATACCGAAGATGAATTCAAGAAATATAAAACCGAACCATATCAACATGGCATATATAAATATATACCTAATAAATACTGGGGATTATGGACGCAGTCAAAACCCTTTTGGTGTTTTCACAAGACTAATAACCCCGATGGTATTGGTATATATGAAGCGTTAGAAGATATATGGGATGAAGTCGCAATTGAACTGGGACTGGAAGAGAATATATATTACTCCATAAACCGAGTAGTGGTTAGGGGTAATAGAAGAAATGGGGAACTATTTTGTAAATATACACCCGAGTATTTACAGCAGTCCCTAATAAAAGACAATGGATTACATGAAATAATTTACAATCAAGACACTAAACTATTCGTAGATATAGATGTAAAATGCGAAAATAACCTCCCTAATAAACAATTACAAGAACAATACGAAGAGACAATATTAGAAGTAAAGCGTGTATTCGCTGAACTGATAAATTACGGAAAGAAGAAACATATAGAACCCGAATTTATAATAAGTGAGGCGATAGGGGTAGATAGTGAAGACCATTACAAGTATTCGTGTCATTTGATTTGTAAAGGGTATTATATTACAAGTAAAGTGCGTATTTTACTGGGTAATTATCTAACTAAAAAATTACCCGAGATGGTAAATATGTATGTGGATAAGTGTGTGTATGAGGAGAAAAGAAAACTGAAACTCCCTAATCAGTTAAAATTAGATGATAAATTACGGGGTCTAAAACACCGAGCACAAAAGATACAAGAGGGAACTGACCTAATGGATTATGTTCTACAAAATATTACGGGGTGTAAATGCCTTAATAAATCATTGACAGCAATGAGTAAAAAACTTAAAATTAAAGGCAAGAAACTAATTAGAGAGATGAGATTAACACCCGTAATGGATAGACCTACCCCATCAGTGGATAGTCTAACAAGATTATCACCATTACAGATACTAACTCTATTTGATAATCGCCCTAAACATATGTGTAAGCAATTTCATAGAAGGATAATATTGTGGTGTTGTTCTAATGGTATATCATTTGAGGAATGGTATAATTATTTTAGTGATTTTTGGCGTAATCCCTACTTACCTCATAATAGAGTGCGAACAAAGGGGTATAATGAAGATTATACTTATCGTAAAATATGGAGAGAGCAATGGAATACCCTACAAGATAAAAAAATACCGATAAAAATGGAATGGATTAAGAAGGCATTGAAGGCACAATATCCAGACTTTTACGAGAGAGACGAACAAAAATTTAATCAAGATATAATAGATGCGGATAATATAGAGGGTAATGGTGATTACACTATATTTAAACCTACAAGGGAGAAACCGCATTTACCAGTAGAAATGATAAAAAAGATAAAGAAGAAATATGTATTATTATCTACGGGGTTAGGACAAGGTAAAACTTGGGATACACAAATACTTACAAGGGAGATAATAATGAGAAATCCCTTCGGTAAAGTATTGTATATCTGTAATCGTATCGCCCTAAAAGAGGACATTTTAGGTAAGTTCATTGATACATCTAAATTTAATTTAGGTGATGAGACATATGACTACAAGGATATTAAAAGTGGTAAGAAGGTATTACCTTATAGTAGTAGTAGTTATGTATTACTGACTACATTAGAAAGTCTGCCCCAGTTTCATCATACGGGGTATGATTTAGTGGTAGTAGATGAATGTGAAGCGGTAAATATGACCTTTCTTACGGATAGTATGAAAAGCACATTACCGGGTAATAGATACGAGCAAGTGGTAAATGCTTACGGAGATTTATTGACTACCGCAAAGAAGGTAATAATGTGTGATGGTTTATTGATGAAAAGAACAATGAACTTTATTGATGATATTGAGGGTATGACTGGGTTTAAGAACTATCACTGGTTTCATACAATAGTATCTAATGAAAAGAACCTACAAGGGAGAAGCATTATATATTACCGCGATGACCCTAAATGCTCGGCACATTACCGATTTATGAATGACTTATTAGACAAGATATTAGATGGTAAAAGGGTATATCTGTTTATGCCTCATCTTACGGGTAAATCATCACCTCTCGTAATCAGTCGTGAAAAGGGTAAGGATGTGGAAGGACAAGGTGTATTACTACTAAAAAAGTATTTTATGGAGTATTGTAATTTGAGTGAAGATGATATAAAACTACATTATGGTAATGCGTCTAATAACAAGAAATTACAAGATGTAAATCTGTATTGGAGTAATGGAAAATTGGTATTATCTACATCGTGTATTACTAATGGTGTATCATACGATAATAAAACCGAAGTATATGATAGTGTATGGTTATTAACTGATAGTTCATTTATATCAGCGAGAGATACGGCACAAATATCAGCGAGAATGAGACATTTAAAGGACTATAAAATCCGTGTATGTGATTTGACTAACGGGGCATCACCTACAATGTTTAACCGCCCTAATTATGTAGCAAAACCATTATTTAAGGATAGTATTGAAAAGAATACTACCTATAATAAGACATATATACGGGCGGACTTTAAGAAATGGTTAAAAAGGGGTAAGAAAAATAAACCGAAATCAATATTACGCAGTATAAAATATGCTATTATGGAGAAGAATATAATTAAACGACTAATTAAATGGGACGAGAGAAAAAAAGAAAGATACGAGAGAGCAATTAAAAATTTACATAAAGAAATAACGAGAGAGCATTATGTAAGGGGGTCTTCTGTATTAATTAGAATGTTTAAAAAATTAGGTATAGAGGTAAGTAAAACAATAGAACCTCACAAGGGAGATGAAGCAAGAGCAAAAAAGAAATTTAATGATATAGGTATAGGTATTAGTAGAATAAATGCTGAATGGGAGTATGATAATATAGAAGTATTAGAAGACCAAGTATTATACGAACAATACCGCTTCCAAAATAAGCGTGGTCTGTTAGGTAATACGGAGAGATATGAATTACAAAAGCGTAATTTTCTAAATCAGTTTAAGGATGATACACCCGAAGAAGCATTACGGGATATGTTTGATAGTAAAGTATATAAGGGATTTAAAGCATTAGTAAATGGTTCATCCATATTACAAAAAGTATTTGATATTACGGAGGGTATAGACTGGACGAGAGGTGTCCTAACGAAAGATGATATTAAAATGAAGTCCGCCCTAACGAAAAGCACAAGTTCATTATTACGGAGGTGTTTAGATTTCGGTGGAATGACTAATCATAAAAAGATGATAAGAAAGGTAATTAACAACTATTTCAGTAAGAGATATGTGGAGGCAGAAGTTAAAATGGAGGATAATATAGATAATATGGAATTTGTAGCGGAGTATAATGAAGATGGGACTATGAAAGGTGGTAAGTGGATAGGAGAAAAAGAAAAACCCGTAAGAACTGGTAATGATATATTAGGGGAGGAATTTTACAATGACTTAAATACATTTATTAAATGGTTTGATTTTGACAACCCCTTAACATTTGACGGCAGAGATTACCCTTTGTATCTACCATTTACGGCGAGAGTATTATATAAAGGTGGGGGTAGTGATATAATACATCCCGAAGCATTAGGGGGTATAGATGAAGATAGAGCAGATAAATTACAAATAAATTACTGGTTAGATGATGATATAAAGGAAGTCCCGTATGATAAAAATATAGTGTCTTCTGTATGTGCGAAGAACCCTTATATGATATGGAAAGATACTATTAAGGATATGGAAAAGAAACGAGATACATTAAAAGGTAAGGACTACTATAATATGGACGCAAAAATAGATAAAATGATAGTGAGGGAATATGAATATAAATATAAATGGAAACACACTGCTAATATGATATGGATACGACTCTAAAATAAAAACTCGTGAAATAAAAAAAAGTATATACGAGAGATGAAATCACGAGAAATGAAATAGTTTTGTAAATTGAATTTTTATTTTTGAGTCTTTGAATCATGTATTCATATTATTTTTTATACTTTCATATTTTCATACAATCTCCATATGAAATGAAGAAATGTAATATGAAACCATTTTTTAAAAAAAAAATAAAAAATTCAATTCGTTTTTTGTTTCATCTCGTTAGAAGTATTAGTTTCATATAATTACATATCATTTCATATAATTACATTTCAGTTTCATATTTTCAACTCACGAATATATAGAAAATATAGAATTCAGTTAATACACATATCAAACTCAATTTTAGACCCAAAATAAATCTGATTCGTTTTTCGCGACATCCCCGAGGAACACAAAACTTTCAACAACTCATAGGATTTCAACTGCTCTACATATTTTCAACAACTCTCTACATATTTTCAACAACTCACGACATATAACATGTCCGCCAACACCGCTCAAATCCTCGCCCTTATGGAGGGTATGACTGCCGAGCAACTGACGGCAATCGCCGAGCAAGCGAAGAAGAAGAAGAAGGACGCCAAGACCAAGAAGCAACTGCTACGAGAGGAGCAACTTACGGAGATGAAGCGACTATGGGAAGGGTTCGTATGTAATCAAGAAACTATTAAGGCGATGGGTATGACAAATGACGAACGAATTTCGCTGTTATGCGAATGCTACGGACTAAAAGTAGCACACCGCCGACAAGGTCGCCACCAAGAGCGACCATTGGGCGACGCATCTAACCGCCCCGACGGACAATACTCCAACATCGTAGCGAACTGCGAGGAACGCTTTAAATACGCGGTAATGGGTAAGTCGTGGCGTGGTCGTAAAATATGGGAAGGTAAGGGTAAGAAGAAGGTGTTTAAGGGTATGGAGTTTGACTTACAAAAAGCATTTAAACCAGTGTGGCGACAACTTACGGCACAACAAAAGAAGCACTGGCATCACAAATTCAGTAATGAGTGGTATAAAGTCGGTGATGATATTCATGAAGTAGATGCTCCCACTGAACGCACGAATAGCAAGGCGTTTATCGCGTGGTGGGGCGAACACATTCGCAAGGGTGTAGGGGGTAAGTGGGTATTTGAGGGGGAGTATAATGTGGATACGGACTTTATGAAATACTACGACCTCGCAACCAACACGGGTGGTGGGGCAAAACCCAGCACCCCACCCGCTCCCGTAGCGTCGAAACCCGCCCCCGCTCCCAAGAAGACTACAAAGAAGAAAACCGAGAAGAAAACCAAGAAGAAAACCGAGAAGAAAACCGAGAAGAAAGCAACCCCTTTCGCCCTAATATACGCTCGAGCGGGGCAAAAAG
>WLWH01001743.1_pt1 | contig 13544 bp, 9 predicted proteins | sample 6712741 | NCBI WGS metagenome assembly WLWH01 (sample SAMN12718694, study PRJNA515312) | sponge metagenome | isolation source: marine sponge | host: Mycale hentscheli | place: New Zealand: South Island, Marlborough, Capsize Point | collected 2003-05-01 | reverse complement strand
GTTTTAGTGCTCAATTCACATTACCAGCGGATTGTTTAAGATTACTTTATATCATTGACTATGATTCAAACTATAAAGTAGAAGGAAGAAAAATCTTAAGCAATACCTCTACAATGAAAATTTTATATATTGCAAGAATTACAGACCCGAATGAATATGATGAATTATTAAGGGAAACTTTATCTGCTGGATTAGGTGCAGACATAGCTTATGGAGTTACATCTTCTAACCCAGTTTCAGAAAAAATGTATACACTATTTCAAGATAAATTAAGGGATGCTAGATTTGTAGATTCAACTGAAGGTCAAAACAATTCACCTGATCTTGGAATGACAGATGCTATAGATGCTAGTACTTTTATTAACGCAAGGTTTTAATAAATGGCACGAGTTGCAGTACAGCTTACTAACTTTACAGGTGGCGAACTTTCACCACGACTAGATGGTCGTAATGATATAACAAAATATTCCGCAGGATGTAAAACATTAGAGAACTTTATTGTTTATCCTCATGGTGCGGCAGCAAGAAGATCAGGTACAACTTTTGTAGCTGAAGTTGCTGATAGTGCAAACAAAACAAGATTAATCCCTTTTGAATTTTCTACAACTCAAACTTATATGCTTGAGTTTTCTAATCTTAAAATTAGAGTTTATAAAGATGATGGTTCTGTTTTAGAGGGAGATAAAAGTATTTCTGCTATTACTAAAGCTAATCCAGCTGTGGTAACAGCAACAGGTCATGGTTATGAAAATGGTGATGAAGTTTCAATTAGTGGTGTAGGTGGTATGACAGAAGTTAATGGTAAAAGATTTTTAGTTGCAGGTAAAACAACTAATACATTTCAATTAACAAATAAAGATGGAGCTAATATAAATAGTTCTTCATTTACAACTTATACTTCTGGTGGTGTATCTAATAAAGTTTTTGAAATCACAACACCTTATACAACTGCACAACTCTTTGATTTAAAATTCGCACAATCAGCAGATGTCATGTACATCACGCATCCTGAACACGAAGTAGAAAAATTATCTCGTACTGGTCATACCGCTTGGACATTAACTGATGTTGATTTTACTAATGGTCCTTATATGGATGCTAACATTACAACAACAACTTTAAATCCTGCATCACATACAGTAGCTACAGGAGTAGCAGTAGTAGCAAGTGCAGTTACAGGTATTAATAGCGGTAGTGGTTTTTTATCTACTGATGTAGGTAGATTACTTCAGTTTGGAACTGGCTATGGTAAAATTACAGCAGTTGCAGATACATTAAATATTACAATTACTATTATAGAAGATTTAGGATCAGCTACTGCATCCGCAAATTGGTCTCTTGGTTCTTTTTCAGATACTACAGGTTTTCCAACTTGCGTAACTTTTTTTGAACAAAGATTAGTTTTTGCAGGCACAACATCTCAACCTCAAACCATATTCTTTTCTAAGTCTGGTGATTATGAAAACATGGATGCTAACATTGGTGGTACTGTAGCAGATGATGATGCTATTATTTATACCATCGCATCAAACCAAGTTAATGCTATTAGATTTATGACAGCTACAAGAACTTTAATTATTGGTACAGCTGGTGGTGAGTTTACAGTATCAGGTGGCGGAACAGATAGTGCTGTTACACCAACTAATGTATTAATTAAAAAACAATCCAATCATGGTGCAGCTAATGTAGATGCAATAGCTGTAGGTAATGCAACATTATTTTTACAAAGAGCTAAAAGAAAAGTAAGAGAACTAGCTTATAACTTTGACGTAGATGGTTATCTCGCACCCGATATGACTATACTTGCAGAACATATTAGTGAAGGTGGTATAACACAAATGGCTTATCAACAAGAACCCAATCAAATTATTTGGGGAGTAAGAGGAGATGGTGAGTTAATAGGATTAACGTATCAAAGAGAACAACAAGTAACAGCTTGGCATAGACATATCTTTGGTGGTGTGTTTGGATCAGGTAATGCAGTATGCGAAAGTGTAGCTGTTATTCCTACAGATGATACTGAATATCAAACATGGGTTATTGTTAAGAGAACAATAAATGGTGCTACTAGAAGATTTGTAGAATTTATTAATACATTTGATTTTACAGAAACAGATAACACAACATTTAATTTTTTAGATAGTGCTTTATCTTATAGTGGTTCGGCAGTTACAACTATTTCCGGTTTAGATCATTTAGAAGGACAAACAGTTAGTATATTAGCAAATGGTGCAACACATCCTGATAAAACAGTATCGAATGGATCAGTATCTTTAGATCGTTCATCAACAAATGTTAAAGTAGGTTTAGGTTACAGTTCAATCTTACAAACTATGAGACTTGATGCTGGTTCACAAAATGGCACATCACAAGGTAAAACTAAAAGAATATACGAAATTACTATTCGATTATTTGAATCTATTGGTGTTGAAGTTGGTGAAACATTAACTAACATGGAACGAATACCTTTTAGAACATCAGCTGATCCTATGGATGAAGGTATACCACCATTTACAGGTGATAAAGCTGTAGAGTTTAGAGGTAATTATGATACAGATGGTTTTATTTTTGTTAGACAAACTCAACCTTTACCTTTAACAATATTATCTTTATACCCAGAGTTACAAACCAATGACTAAAAAATTATTACAAATAGTGCCTTATATAGCAACTCATGGTAAGATTATTCTTGCTAATCAAATGAATCATGTACTAATGGATAAAGACGCACAATTTGATGGAGATGCTAAAGAGTTACAGCAAGATGGTTTAGCTTATACGTGTATAATTAATAATGAACCTATCGCATCTGCCGGAATGAAAATAGTTTGGAATGGTGTGGCAGAAGGTTGGGTTCTAGCAACAAATAAAGTTTGGAATCACCCATTAGTTATAGCAAGAGCAATTAAGAAAAATTTTGCAAGACTAGCAAAAGAAAATAATATAAAAAGAGTTCAGACAGCTGTAAGAGCAGATTTTACTATTGGTTTAAAATTTGCTTCATGGTTAGGTTTAAAAAACGAAGGATTGATGAAACATTATGGTTTTGATGGTTCAGATCACTTCAGATACGCAAGGATATTTTAATGAGTTTTGCTCAAGCATTTACAGTAGGAATGACAGCTGTTCAAGTAAAACAGCAAAGTGCTATTGGTAAATACAATCAACAAGTAGCAAATAGAAATGCAGATATTTTAGAACAAGAAGCAGGACAAATTGATAAACAAGCAGAATTTGATATTGCAAGATTTGACCAACAATTTAGAAAATCAGTAGGCACAGTAAATGTTGCGTTAGCAAAATCTGGTGTTGTTATAACTAGCGGTTCAGCAGCAAGAGTTAAAGAAGCAAATGCTTTAGAAGCAGAAATGCAAAATAAAATTACAAGATATAATGCAGATGTTAGTATAGCTAATAAAATGGAAGAAGCAAGATTTTCAAGAATACAAGGAGAAATGGCAAGACAACAAGCACGATTAGCAAATATATCTACTGTTGCTAAAGCTGGAACTAGTTTATTAGCTACAAGTAATTTTGGACAAAAATCTATTTTTGGTAATTCAACACCTTATGAAACTAGCACTACTATTGGTGCTGATGGAAGATTAAGAGGTGGAGTATAATGCCTAAAATACCTACATTCACATCTCAAGCAAGACCTACAGCACAAGTTGGAAGTGTTAAATCTAATTTACAAATTCCTTTATCACAAACTGTTGCCGGTGCTTTATCTCCTGTAACAGATTTTGTTGTAAAGAAAGCTGTACAAGCAAACGATACACAGAACAGAACTGAAGCACTTACATTAGAAAATGATTTTATTAGAGATATGCAAACAGTTAATGAAACCATTGCTAACGATAATGTATTAGGAGTAAACAAAGAAGCTGCTAATGCTTATTACAAAGAACAATCTAATGCTTTAATTAACAAATATAAAAGTCAAGCAACTAATAATGCTAGTCAAACTTTATTCCAAAACAATGCTTTAGGCGAAGTACAAAAAGGAATATTTAGAGTTGAAAAACAAATAGATAAAAATGTATTTACACAATTAAATAATCAAGTAGATCAAAAAGAAAATCATTTATTGTCTCAGGCTATATTAGGAGACAACAATGAATTTGATTATGGTGTATTACAAACTGATTTAACAAAATTATATACAGATGCTTTTACTGGTAAAATACCAGCTCCAGAATTAAATAAAATTATTAATAATATTCCATCTCTTGTACAAGGATTTCAAGCTAATAAAGATATAGGTGATAATCCTAGACTTGCGTATTTAGAATTAAATAAAGGTACAAATAGTGAACTTTATCCAGATTTAAATTTAGAACAAAGACAAAAATTAATTCAACAAGCAGATAGAATATTAACAGATCAATTAAGAACACAATGGAAAAATGTTTTAGCTGGTTCAGCGGTTGGTAAAAAAGTTGAATTTGATATGGAACTTGCAAAAAAAGTTTTACCACAAATAGAAGTGAATCAAATGTTACAAGGTCAAGAAATTATAACAACGACAGCAGATAATAAAAAAATAATATTTACATCTAATAATAAAGATATTTCAACATTAGTAGAACAATATTCTGAACAAGCTGTATTACAAGCAGGTGAAGCTAAAGGACAAATTATTGCACAAGAATATCAGAAGGCAGCTGAAACTAGAGTTAAAGCTATTGAAGATGATTCTGCTTCTTATGTTTATTCTCATTATCCAGAACTTGTTGAGTTAAACGAAGAGTTTACAAATGAAACAGATGATGAATTAAGAACGCAGTTAAAAAGACAAATTACAACTAAGATGCTTGAAATACAAATTGAGCTAGGTGTGCCAACAACTCAACAAAGAGTAATGACAAAAACAGAAGCAGAAAACTTTGTAGCCAATTATCAGAAAACTGCTCAAGGTAATGCTACACAATCTCAAATCTTATTACAAAGTATTACAACTAATTTTGGAGACAATGATTCTAAAGCTCTTCAAGAATTACAAGCAGCTGGATTGCCTATTACTGCTAGTTTGGCTATGACAGTTTTTACTCCTTTAGAAGCACAAAAAGCATTTGGCATTGATAGTATAGAAGAACAAAAAATTTTAAAAGATTGGGGTTCAAGTAACGAAATGACCCTTAAAGATGTAACAAATGCTATTGCTGCTAACTCTGATTTTCAAGAATTAGAAACAATCATTCGTAGAAACAATAACATTGAAAGTAGTGTAGCTGCTAAACAAGTAGAAGAAATAAAAAATGTTTTAGCTTACTATGCTATTAATGAAAGATTTACTAATGTTAAATTTAATAATGAAAGTGCTATAGAATCAGCTGTAAACGCATTTACTTCTAAATTCGAAATAGAAGAAACATATTTTATTCCAAGAAATTATGATGGCAAACCCCTAACATCTTATGGTACAACAGTAAATTCAGTAAGAGATAAAGCAGATTTAATTCAACAAGAATATATAGAAGAGTTTGGTGCAGTAGCATTTAAAAGCACCGATCCTTTTAATCAAGGTATTACTGAAGAAGAAATGTCTGAAAAACATAAAAGAATGATGAGAACAAGCGGTGAGTGGAGAAACACAGCTGATGGTAATGGTTTAGTTTTTGGTATTGTTTTAGACGGAGATCAATTTGCTCCTATATTAAATAGCAACAATCAACAATTACAATTTAATTTTAACGATGGTAGTTACAATTTACCGGGAACAGATATTGTAATGGATATAAATAAATTAAGAGTAAAAGAAGTTCCATCTGAAGCAGAGATTGCAGCAATTAAAGGTTATGGTGGATTTACTGTTGATGAAAAAGAATTGGCTATGAGCTTTTCTAATAAAAAAACAACTTTAAAAAATGAAGAAATTGTTAATACTTGGGGAACAACTTATCAAACAACTAACGATCCTAAAAAAAATGCAAGAGCTTTAAAAGCTATTAGCGATACATATAATATTCCTACTGAAGCACAAAATTCTATTCAATCAATAGTACCAATATTTGTAGGAGATAAAGATTTTACTGCACAAGAATTAACAGAACTAGCTAATGCTATTGGACAAATAGAATCTGGGTATAAAACTAAAGTTCAAAAAGGTGGTGGTCCAGCAAGATCATATTGGCAAGTTGAACCTACAACAGCTTTAGATTTATTAAATAATTCTTCTGCAATATTTGGACCAAAATTTGAAAACTTCTTTTCAATTAAATATGGAACAAATGCAGTTAAAGTTTTAGCAAATAAATCTAAAAAAGAAATGTCTCAACTATTAGAATCAGATAGTGATCTAGCTGTAGCTATGGCTTTAGGTGTTATTGTAAATAGAAAAAAATAATATGAATTTAGGATTTGGATTAAACTTAAACGAAACAGCTCAAGAATCTGGTTACGATCAATATAAAATGAATTTATATGAATCGTTAGGAGCAGTAGCCGCAGATAACTGGAACTTTAACCCAGTTATGTCTTTGTTAAATTATAGTGATCTTTACAATGCTAGAAAAAGATCGCAATTTAGTCAAGACATACAGGTTGGTCGAGAAGAATTAAATAAAGAATATGCTAAAATAGGTTTGCACTTTGAGCAAGATGAATATCAATCAGTTGTTGATATTATGGTAAGAGAAAAAAATGAAGAAAGAGCCAGACAAAGTATTATGGCAAGAGGACCTAAAGGTTCATGGAATCCTTTGAATGGTGGTTTTTATGTTGGTGCAGCTAAATTTGGTACAGGATTAGCGACAAGTTTTCTTGACCCTATTAACATTGCAGCTTCTTTTATTCCTGTTTATGGACAAGCTAGATTTGCCAAGAAAGTTGCACAAGTAGGATTTACTAGAGCAAGAGCTACAAGAGGTGCAGTAGAAGGTGCAGTTGGTGCAACACTTGTTGAGCCTATTGTTTATGGTGTAGCTAAATCTTTACAATCTGATTATGATTTATATGATAGTTTTCTCAATGTTACTTTTGGAACAGTTTTAGGTAGCGGACTTCATGTTGGTGCTGGTAAATTAAAAGATTTAAATACTCGTAGAAGATTTAATGCAAGAGTAGCAGAAGGTAAAAGAATACTTGGCGATGATACTGCAACAGATATAGATATAAATTTATATAGAGAATATTATCCAGAATCTTCTCAAATCATGAAAGATTTAGAAGCTACTGATCCTCAAACTAGAAAATTATTATTACAAAAAGCAACAGGAGATGTTTTATTAGATCAAGCTGTAGATGTTACACCTATTGCTAATGCTGATCCTATATTAAGAAGTTCAGAAAATGCTTCACCTAATCCAGATATAGCTATGACACCAAGACAATCAGTAGATGATTTAGAACTAAATAATTTAAAAAGAAATATTGTAAATAGAGATGAAACTCAATCTAATACTGAACTAGAATCTTTAGAAACTCAACTAAATACTATTAAAGAATCTCAACAAGATTTAAATTTAAGATTCGAACAAGGAGATTCAGAGGTTAAAGTTACTACTGATGATCTAACAGAAGTACAAACTAAATCAAAAGATTTAGATGAAATTATTAAAGACGCAATTAACTGCGTAGATGGAAGGTAAGTATGGCAGACAAATGTTTAGTTAGAGTAGAAAAATTATTAAAAAAATCATCTATTACTTCTGCAAAAAAAGAAGAAATTATTAATGGCATTAAATTAGCTAAAGCAGAAAAAGGTTTATCTAAAATTGACGAAGTTAATGTTGATGCTATAGCTAAAGATGTATCTGCACAACTCAAAGCACAAAAGATAATAGATAAAAGAAATGCTTTAGAAAGTGAAATTAAAGTAAGACAACTAACAGAGTTTGTTTTAAAAAGTTTTCCAGATAATGCTGAAGAAGGTTTAACTGCAATTTTAGTAGGATCAAATAGAAGAGTAGAAGGTGCAAGATCAGCAGTTTCAGTTCAACAATTTGCACAAGCTAATCAACTTATTGCTGGTTTTAATGCAGAGTTAAGAGCTAACAATTTAGAAACAATGTTTAAAGATGGATTAGAAGGTTTATCAGAAGCTGAAACACAAAGAAGAGTAAGTAATGCAATGTCTGAATTAGGACAACAACAAACAGAAATAGAAAAACTTACTGGTTTAAAACCACCTGTAACAGAAACTAATCCTCAAATTTTAAAACTTGCAGAAATTATGGAAAAATATTCTGAAATGATTAGACAAAAATTAAATGATAGAGGAGCTAACATTGAAAAAATGTGGGGTTATATTGTTAAACAATCACATGATCCATTTAGAGTTAGAAACGCAGCAGATTCATTAGGATTAAAATTAACAGATATTAAACTTGATGAAAGCATTAAGGGAACAGATATTAATTATCAAAAAAATTATACTGCTTGGAAAAATTATATAATGCCAAAGTTAGATGAAAATAGAACATTTGTTAATGCAGAAGATAGAGAAAATTTTTTACAAGAAATTTTTAATACTTTGGTAGGTAATAAATATTTAGTAGTAGATGGAGCAAGTAATGTTTATGGAGCAAGAAGTGTCAATAATATTACAAAAAACTCTAAAGTTAAAAGAATTTTACATTTTAAAACTGCTAATGATTGGTTTGATTATAATGAAAAGTTTGGAGTAGGTAATTTAAAAGAATCTTTTTTTTCTGGCATACAAACTGCCGGAAGAAACATTGGTATGATAGATGCTCTAGGAGCAAAACCAAAAGAAAATTTTGAAAAAATTAGATTTGCTGTACAAAGAAGATTAGTTGCTGAAGGTAAAGGCGGTCAATCCGCAAACATTTCTAAAGCAAATCAATTTGATAAATACATGAAAGTTGTAGATGGCTCTATCTATACAGTAGCCGATTTTGGTGTTGCTAGATATTCAGCAATAGCAAGGTCTATAGCATCAATGGCAAAACTAGGTGGTGCAGTAATTTCAGCAGCAGCTGATATAGGAATTTATGGATCAGAAATGAGATTTCAAGGTAGATCATTTTTAGGTGGTATGGGAGAAGCACTACAAAGTTTAATAAGAATAAAAAATACTAAACAAAAAAAAGATATATCTCAAATGTTAGGATTTATTGTTGACAATACTATTTATGATATGTCGGCTAGATACCAAGTAGGAGATAATTTAAGTAAAGGATGGACTAATGCACAAAGAACATTTTTTAAATACAACGCATTAGCTTGGTGGACTAACACTTTAAAAGAAGGTTCAATGTTAGGTATGGCAAATTATTTTGCTAAACAAAAAAATATAAAGTTTAAAGATTTAAATCCACAACTAAAAGAATTATTTACCATGTATAATATTGATTCTACAAAATGGGATGTAATTAGAAAAATTGCTATGGAAAAAGCAGATGATGGTACAGAATTTATTAATATTGGTATGTTAGATAAAATATCTGATACTGATATGAAAAAAATATTAAATGTTGATTCATTAACTGCAAGACAGTTAGGAGTAGAAAAAGAAAGATTTAAATCTTCTGTTTCTGGTATGCTTTTAGATAGATCAATTTATGCAGTAATAGAACCAGATGCTAGATTAAAAGGAGATATGACACAAGGTTTATTGGCAGGAACTGCTCCGGGGGAAGCAATAAGATTTCTTGGTCAATTCAAAGCATTTCCTTTAGCTATATTAAATAAAGTATTAGGTAGAGAATTATCTTATTTTAAAGGACCAAATGTTACAAAAGCAGATTATGGTAGAGGTGCTGTAGGTATGGTTGCGTTAATGACAACATCATTGTTTATGGGTTACTTATCTATGACAATAAAAGATTTATTAAAAGGCAGAGGACCTCGTGATCCACTAAAAGCTAACACAGTTTTAGCAGCTTTCTTACAAGGTGGTGGTTTAGGTATTTATGGAGATGTTTTATTTAAAGAAGTTAGAGGTGCAGGTGATGTAGCTGCTGGTCTTGCTGGACCAGTTCCTTTAACAGCATTTGATATTTTAGCTGGTATTAGTTATGGTATTCGTGGTGAAGGTGGTAAAGCAGGTAAAGCAGCTTTTAGAGCTATACAAAGTAACATACCTTTTCTTAATATATTTTATATTAAGTCTGCATACGATTACCTTCTTGGTCATCAGTTAATGGAAACAATGAACCCCGGTGTGTTAAAAAGAGTGGAAAAAAGAATGAAAAGAGATTATAACCAAGAATATTTGTTTACAAAACCATCATCACAGTTTAAAGGATTTTAAGTATGACAGTATCAAGCACAACAGTAAAAAATAGTTATTCGGGGGATGGTAGTCAAACAACTTTTGTTTATGGCTACAAGATATTTGCTGATTCAGATATTAAAGTTATCATACGATCTGCAGCAGGAACAGAAACAGTTAAAACAATAACAACTCATTACACAGTAACAGGAGCGGGAAGTGCATCTGGTGGTAATGTAGTTTTTACATCTGGTAATATTCCAACTAATACAGAGACAGTTGTTTTAATTAGGAATGTCCCGCAAACTCAGGCGATAGATTATATCGCTAATGATCCATTCCCTGCGGAGACTCACGAAGAGGGTTTGGATCGTGCAACCATGACCACACAACAAGTTCAAGAAGAACTTAATCGATCCATAAAACTTTCAAGAACGAACACCATGACCTCTACAGAATTTACTGTGGGTGCAACAGAAAGAGCTGGTAAAATTCTAGCTTTTGATAGTGCAGGAGAAATTTCAGTAACACAAGAATTAGGAACATATCAAGGCACAGATGCTACAACAACAACTGAAGCCTATGTGGTAAGAGATATAGTTAAATCAACAACTACAGCTCAACTAAACAATGTTTATATTTGTGTAGCTAATTCTGTTGTAGGAGATTTACTAACAGATACAGATCATTTTGAATTATTAGTTGATGCGGTATCAGCAGCAACAAGTGCAACAGCTGCCGCTACTAGTGCTACTGCCGCTGCAACATCCGCAACAGCTAGTGCAACATCTGCTACCGCAAGTGCTAACTCAGCAACTGCTTCAGCTTCATCTGCTTCTACTGCCACAACTAAAGCTAGTGAAGCATCAACATCAGCATCTAATGCTTCGACTTCAGAAACAAATGCTGCATCATCAGCAACGAGTGCTGCTAGTTCAGCTACAACAGCAACATCACAAGCTAGTGCTGCAAGTACATCTGCAACCAATGCAGCTTCTTCAGCTACAGCTGCTGCAAGTTCTGCAACGACAGCTACGACAAAAGCATCTGAAGCAAGTACGTCTGCAACTAATGCTGCATCTAGTGCATCAACTGCTACAACTAAAGCTAGTGAAGCAGCTACTTCAGCTACTAACGCTGCAACAAGTGCTACCGCTTCTGATACAGCTAAAACTGCTGCTCAAGCAGCTCAAGCCGCTGCCGAAGCCGCAGCTGATAATTTTGACGACACTTACCTAGGAGCAAAAGCTAGTGATCCAACAGTAGATAATGATGGTGATGCTTTGACGGCAGGAGATTTATACTTTAATACAACAAACGATGTACTTCGTGTATATACAGGATCAGCATGGCAAGATGCTGCTGTTGATACTACAGGATTTGCATCAAACGGATTTGCGATTGCAATGGCAATAGCATTATAATATAAGGAGTGATATGGCACAAAACTTTAGACGATACACAAGCAATGATGTAGGCACAGGAGCTGCAACATTATTTACAGCAAACAGTTTTGATACTGTTGTTGGAATATCTGTAGCGAATATAACAGCATCAGCAGTAAACGCATCTGTTTATATTAATGATGCATCAAATGATATTTATCTTATCAAAGATGCACCTATACCTGCTGGTTCATCTTTACAAGTATTAGATGGTGGAGCTAAATTCGTAGTTCAATCAGGTGATGCTTTAAAAGTTATTTCTGACACAGCATCTTCATTAGATGTTTGGGTATCAACAGTAGACGACATTAGTTCATAAGGAGTTTAAATGGGATATATAGGAAATTTTCCAGCATCAACTCAAACAGTTGATTTAAAATGGCAACCAATTAAAACAGCAGGCTTCACAGCAGTTGCTGGTGAAGGTTATTGGTGTAACACTACAAGTGCAGCTTTTACTGTAACACTTCCAGCATCAGCTAATGTTGGTGATACTATTTCTTTTGTTGATTATGCAAGACAATGGGGAACAAACAATTTAACTATAAATCCAAATTCATTAAATTTTCAAGGCAACTCATCACCAAATCCTGTTTATGATGTTACTGGTCAATCAGTAACAATAGTTTATTCAGGAGCAACTAAAGGTTGGATTCCAACTGTAGATGATGATGTAACTTTAGAAACACCTCAATCCTATTCAATAGATTATTTAGTTATAGCTGGCGGTGGATCTGCCGGTTCAGGTGGTGGAGGTGGTGGTGGTATGAGAACTGCTACAACAACTTTTACTGCTGGTGTAGTTTTAACTGCAACAGTTGGTGCTGGGGGTGTTGGTACTTATGTTGATTCTAATAATAATGGTACTAATGGTGGAGATAGTTCTTTAGCTGGTTCAGGATTTACAACTTTTACATCTACTGGTGGTGGTTATGGTGCATTTAATTATGGTAACGATACAAAGAGTAAAGGTGCAAATGGCGGAGCTGGAGGTGGCGGTGGTAGAGATTCAGATGGTGGATCAAATTATGTAGGTGGTACTGGTAACACTCCAAGCACAAGTCCTTCACAAGGTGCTTCAGGTGGTAATGGTGGTGCTGGTGGTACTGGTGTCGCTGGTTCTGGTGGAGGCGGAGGTGCTTCAGGAGTAACAGGTTCTAATGGTAGAACTAGAACTCCTCCAGCTACACAAGGTATGGATGGTGGAAATGGAACTCAATCAAGTATTACAGGATCAGCAGTTTATTATGCAGGTGGTGGTGCTTCAGGTTCAAACTTAGATCCACCTACAAGTCCAGTAGGCACAACTCCTGCTGGAGGATCAGGTGGAGGTGGTAATGGAAATACTGCTGCTAATGCAAATGGAACTGCTGGTACTGCTAATCTAGGTGGTGGTGGAGGTGGTGGAGATCAACCTGCAGGAACAACTAATAGTGCAAATGGTGGATCAGGTGTGGTTATTTTAAGTGTTCCAGATGCAGATTATTCAGGAACTATAACAGGAAGTCCAACAGTGGCTACAGGTGTTAGTGGAAAAACAATTATAACATTTACAGGAACAGGAACATATACAACATAGAAAAATATTATGGCACATTTTGCAAAAATAGGATTAAATAATAAAGTTATAAATGTAGTAAGCGTTAATGATAATGTATTATTAGATGCTGATGGAGTTGAACAAGAAGTTTTAGGAGTTCAATTTTTAGAAGGTACAACAGGTTGGTCATTATGGAAACAAACTTCTTATAATGCTACTATTAGAAAAAACTTTGCTGGAATAGGTCATACCTATGATGAAGATAGAAACGCTTTTATACCCCCTAAACCTTTTAATTCTTGGATTTTAAATGAGACAACATGTGTTTACGAATCTCCAGTTGCTAAACCTGATGATGACAATAAATATTCATGGAATG
>WLWH01001740.1_pt1 | contig 13550 bp, 22 predicted proteins | sample 6712741 | NCBI WGS metagenome assembly WLWH01 (sample SAMN12718694, study PRJNA515312) | sponge metagenome | isolation source: marine sponge | host: Mycale hentscheli | place: New Zealand: South Island, Marlborough, Capsize Point | collected 2003-05-01 | reverse complement strand
TACCAAAACCTAATATTATAGTTTTTGATGAAGTTTTAGGGAAAGTGGCTAATGTTAATTTAGATCAAGTTAAGATATTTTTTGATAAGATTAAAAAGATGTATGAAACTATTTTTCTGATAAGCCACAATCTAATTGTACAAGATTGGGCAGACAAAATTATCACTATTGAGAAAAATAATGACGTTTCTTCATTGCAAATCAAATAAAATTGTGTAACTTTGTCATAAATGTCGTAATTGTACGATAATTGTTAATATTTATAATAAAAAAACTATGGACAAACCAAACTTTCTAAGGAAATTTTGTATAATAGGTTTAGGGTCTACTGAAGAACTAAAAGAAGATTTAACTGTTATATCAGAAACTAATGTAAACTTTGTGAGTGGTGAAGGACTCATCATTGCAACTTTTGAAACTGCCTTTGTGTTACCTGAAATAGAAGAATTACTTAAGATGACAGATAGATCTTACATTATCTTTGAGATGACTGCGGGATTTTTCTCTGCAAGTATTGAGAATAAAGAATTTCAAGAAGCTTTATTCGGTGGAGATATAAATAGTGATAACAATTCTTTTCGATTAATGGAAGAAGCTTTGAATAAAATTCGAAAGGATGATTTTTTTAATTTTAACGACAAAGACAACCAAATGTCAAATATTACGTTAAAGACTGATGAGGAATTGTTGGACGAAGCTTTATCTAATGAAGATTATGAAGCGGCAGCAAAGTTAAGGGACAAAATCAATAAAAATAAATAATATATGGTAAATAAGTATTTAAACTTAGAAGAAGATTCGTTATCTGCATACATGAGAGATGTTAGAAAAAATGGTAACGTCATAACAATTGAAAAAGAAGTAGAACTAGCTAAAAAAATCCAAAAAGGTGATAGTAAAGCATTAGATGAATTGGTTAACGCTAATTTAAGATTTGTAATTAAAGTTGCTAAAGATTATCAAAATCAAGGTATATCTGTTGCAGATTTAATAAATGAGGGTAATTACGGACTAACGGTGGCTGCACATAAATTTGATCACACTAAGGGATTTAGATTTATTTCTTATGCTATTTGGTGGATTAAACAATCAATACTACTATGTTTAAATGAAAATTCTAGAACGGTTAGACTTCCAGGTAATGTAATTAACAAACTAAGTAAAATTAAAAAAGAAATTGACTCTTTTGAAAAGGAGAATCATCGACTACCAACAGAACATGAGGTAGATCAAATACAAACCCCTTCTTGTACGTCATTAAATGAGTTTATAAACGATGATAATGATGAATTAGTTAATATTATTGAAGATAAAATGTTTAAAAGTCCTGACATCTTAGAAGACGAAGAAGAAGAACTTAGAAATCGAGAAATGAAAAGGGCGATGCGTAATTTAAGTCAAAGAGAAATAAACATAATAAATGGATATTTTGGTATAGATGGGGAACCTATGACATTAGAAATGATAGGAGAGGAAGTAGGGTTAACTAAAGAGAGGGTTAGACAAATTAAAGAATCTGCAATCAGAAAAGTTAGAAATAACTTAGGTGGGATATTCGACATATAAATTTTATAACTATAAAAATGGTTAAAAGGGGAAAGTAAAACTTCCCCTTTGTTATTCTATTTACTATAATAGTAAAAATCGTTATATTTATATAAAAATATATATTATGAAAAAATTTATGGAATTAATTAAAAAATATAAAATATACATTTTAAGTGTATTACTTTTATTTTTTTGTTTTAAGTCTTGCTCTAAATCTACACAGATAAAAAAATTAGATAAAAAAGTTAATAGTGTAGAAATAGTTACAGATAGTTTAAGTAATGAAATTAAACTAAGGCAACAAAAAATAGATAGTATACCTGAAATAATGAGAATAGAAAAAATTAATATTCATCTTGAATATGACGATTGGATTTCTAGTAAAGATAGAGGTACACAATTAATGGAATTACATTCTATTGTTAAAAATAACGTTAAAAATTTACAAAAAAAATAATTATGATTGATTGGATAAACTCTTGGAAAAGTGGTAATAAGAAAAATAAGTATAGTGTTACTATACGTTTAGGTAAACTAACAGTATTTGAATTAAAAATATGTCCTTGTAGTAATCAAGGTTGTAGTAGGTTTAGATTTATGATTTTAAATTTAGGATTTCAGTTATGAAAAAAGTTTGGGGATGGATAAAAAATAACCCTAATAGGTCAATGTTCTTGTTACCTATATTATTAGTTGCTGCAATATCGATATCTCACGTTGTATCTTGGTATGATATGGCAAATCCTATAAATTGGGCAATATATTTATCTATTGCAATAGAAGTTGCTGCTATCACCGCATTAGTTGCGGCAACAAACAAAATTAAAGGTGGTATATGGTTTATGTTTGGGATAGTTACCTTTATCCAAATGATAGGTAATATCTTTTATTCATTTAAAGAAATAGATGAAACGGGTGAATTGTTTAAGTCTTGGATAGAATTGACTGGACCTGTTTGGGAACTAATGGGTACTGAGACTACTGACTTAGTTGGTATGAAAAGGTGGTTGGCGTTTTTAGAAGGTGGGTTGTTACCTATTATATCATTAACGTCACTTCACTTCTTTGTTAAGTATGAAAAAACTGAAGAAGAAGTATTAGTTAACCATAAAGTCGATGATATAGAAGAATCTATATATAATACGATGACTGAACATACTGAAGATGTTTATGTACCTAAAAAAAAAGTTTTTAATGTAGAAGTGGGTAATGTGCCTAAAGAAGAGGTGGAGGAATACGTCAACAAAGTTAAAGAAAAAATAAATATCAAAAAAGATGATACTTCACAATTAGTTGAGGTGGAATCTAAAGTAGAGGAGGAGGAGAGTAAAGCCGAGAGTGTTAAAGCCACGACTCCTCTTTCTATTAATGGAGAAACTGATTCTGACAGTTCTTTAGTTGAAAACGCATTAAAAAAATATAAAGAGTCAAAGGATAGGACAGTTAACCAACCCATAAAACCTATTAAAACTAACATAAAAAGAATTGATTAGGAATGGTTATTGATGACACAAAATATTTGTTAGATGAAAAAAATTACTATGATACCGAATTTGAAAAAAGACAAATAGTTTTAGCAAATACATTTTCAGAAAAAGATAAACATATTACAGGTTGGAAACTTAAAATGGGTGGTGAATATAAAAAAACATCACCTTTTACTATTTTTAGAAATGGTGAAATTTTTAAACACTACGACTCATCAAAATACTCAGATTTTTTAGGGTGTAAATCTATAGATAAAAAAGTTATTGTCATATTGTTAGAGAATCAAGGTTGGTTGGAAAAAGATTTAATCGAAAATTCGTACTTTAATTGGGTTGGGAATATTTATAAAAGGAAGAAGAGTGTTTACGAAAAAAGATGGAGAGGATTTGCGTATTGGGATTCATATACCAATAAACAAATAGAATCCACACTTAAATTAGTTAATCACTTGTGTGATATACATAATATACCTAAAAAGTGTGTAGGACATAACACCTTTATTGATGGTGTTGAATATTTTGAAGGTATTGTATATAGAAGTAACTACTATAAAGAAAGCACTGATTTAAATCCTAGTTGGGATTTTAAGAAATTTAAAAAATTAATAGAAGATAAAAAATAGAACTATGAGTCAACACGATGAAACAAAGCGAATGTTAGGTTTAATTAGAGAAACTAAAAACATAAACAAAAAAAATAAAAGTTTACTTAGAGAACAGTCTGAAGTAAAAGATGATATCGATTTAGGTGAAGAAGATTCTTCATCTTTAGTTGAGGAAGAAAAAAAGTTTAGAGATACTGTAACCCCTAGAGTAGAATTTAATAGATTTAAACTTTATCCTAAAGCACAGAATGTAGAGTTCAGTGGTAAGTTTACGTCTAATAATTTAGAGTGGTTTTATTCTTTGGATGATACTAATGGTGTATATATAACCGCAGATTTATTACAATTAGATCAATCGACATTAGAACAGATTCAAAAGTTAGTAGCATATTACGATACTTGGTCAGATGAATGGGCTACTAAAATCGCTGAAGAATATAAGAATGAGGTTGTTGACGAAGAAAACGCAGAAGAAGGACCCGAACCTTTAGAAACAGAAGAGAATATTGACGAACCATTTGGTGGTGAAGGAGAGTTATAAAGTATGGTAAAGTTTGATATAGATATAAAAGATATTTTTATTATTGTTTTAAGTTTAGTAATTGTTACTATGATAATTTTTAGACCTTCTAAAGATATTAGTATGTATGAAGAAGAAATTAATATACTTAATCAAAGAAATAAAATATTAATTGATATTAATGATAGTATATCCATCGAAAATAATTTATTAGAAAATCAGATATCATTATTAGAGGTAGATGTTGAAACTGTTAATGATAAATTAACTAATAATGAAAAAGAAATAAATAAACTAAAACGTAATAAAGGTGAAATATATAAACACGTTAATAGTCTGGATGTTGATGGTGTTACCAGTGGTATCTCAGACTACCTTAAACGGAAACATTGAATCATTAGTTAATGGTAAAGGTGATACTTTAATTGTTATGCCTTTAGAAGAAGCTAAGATGTTACTTACAGATTTATTGGAATGTGAGGTTACAGATAGTTTATTAAATATTTATGTAGAAAGAGATAGTTTAAACAAAGAAAAAATTATATTAAAAGATAATATCATTGAAAAACTAAAGTTACAGAATCAAAATAGTGAAAACATCATAAAAAATTTAGAGGAGATAGTTGGAAATAAAGACGAAGAAATATCCCTTAAAGATAAAACAATAAAGGAACAAAAAAAAGAGATTAAAAAACAAAGAAATCTAAAGAGATTAGGTTTTATTGGTTCCATTTTATTACCCATAGTAACATTAATTATCTTATTGTAAATTTTTATAAAATTCTTAATATTTATTAATAAAGATATTTTATGAAGGATTTACATCTTAAACAAATCATTAAAGAAGAATTAACTAAAACCGATGAAAATAAAATCGGTGTTATGATACGCAAAGAGATTAAAAAGTCTTTTGGTGGCGATTTGGAAAAAAAAGTTTTAAAGATTATTGAGAAGGAATTAAAGAGTAGTAAGTTTAAAAAAGATATAGTAGAAATAAATAAAGATGTTCTTGTTAAACTCTATAGAGAGTTATGGATGAGAAGACAAATGTGGTTAACAGGTATAAAGTAATGAGTAGAGAAAAAATGACAGGAGACTATCAGAAGACTAAAAGTGTAATAATGTCTTGTGATAATTGGGATCAACTTAAGGTTGGTATTAAAATGTATAACCAACTTAATAGATTACATGAATTACCAGAAAAGGATTTAGATAAGTTAGAAAACTTAATTGGTTTAATGAAAATCAAATGTAAAAATACTTCTTCATATGATGTACCTGAAAAAGTAGATGAAGATAGAAGTCCAATAGGAGATGAATTTCATAAAGAAGCTCAGAAATATCCTGAATTAAGACAACAAAATATTGTTTTTAATGAAGATAAAGATATTTTAAAAGAAATTAATATTGGTACACAAATAGAAAAAAATCATTTACCTTATAAACAAGCTAAAGAATTGGCAATACAAAATGTTAATGACATACCTAATTATTATAGCGATCCAAATTATTGTGTCATCGCAGTAGAAAGTAAAAACGGAAAGAAAAAGACATTAAGGGTAGAAAAAAATGTGTATGAGAAAAGTAAAGAGAGTAAGGAACAACTAATTGTCGATGACTTAGAAATTTTTCATGAAGATTTAAGTACTAATAGAATTGCCCAAAGAAGAAGGGACGACTTCAGAAAAGAATATGGTAAAAGAGAGACACCTAGAGAATTTGAACAAATAAGAAGAGTTAGAGATGAAAAACCTAACTTTGAAGATTTATATGTCGATTTAGATTCTGAAGATGAGATTGAGGAGGCGACAGGTGCATCTTCATCTGGTGCATTTGTTGGACCTATGGGTGGTAAGACAATAAGTAGGACATTCAAAAAATCTGATATCCCTACAACTAAGAATGGTATAGTGGGTAAAAGACAAACAGGATTACCAATAGGTAAAATGTACTCATTTAATGAAGATAAGGAAGTATTAGAAGAGGAAATAACTACGGGTAATGATATTGTTGACACTTTATTAGGTATTTTTATTAGTTCTAGGTTAGCTGGTGTTAAAACCAAAGAGATACCACAATATTTAGCTGAGTTAGGTCCAGAGTTAATTTTATACTTTATTAAATTTATGAGGAGGTTCGGTTATTCTGTAGATGTGGATTATATTCGTGATAATTGGAATAATTTATTGAAAAAAACGTTAGGTAAACATTATAGAGAAGGTGGTATAGTTGAACCATTAAAAGACATTTTATGGGATGGTGGGACTATAAATTATGGTGATGATGCGTCTTTAACTATAAATAAAAGAAAAAAAGACAATTACGAAGAAGAAGAATTAGATGAGGCAACAACTGTAGGTGGTGTTGGTGGTGTTTATGATACACCAGGTTTTCCAGCGAGTAAGTTTATGGGTACTGCAGGTAAGAAAGGTAAAGCACCAGTTAAGAAAAAACAACCCAATGACGTTCTTAAAAACTTAGGTTATCAAAAAGTGAGAGTTAAAGAAAAATGTAAAACGTTCCCATATTGTAACCAAAGTCCAGAAGCTATAGAATTTTACAATGAAGGAAGAGTGGTAAAAACAATAAAAAAAGGGAATTTAAAAATAAAATAAAATGAGTAGATTAGGAAAACTAAAAAGACAAATTATTGAAGAAGCCAATATTAGAATTTTATCTGAAAATAAATCAAAAGAAAGTGATTATAAAAAAGAAAAAAATGAAGAAAAAAAAGTTAGACTTTTAGTTAAACCAGATGAAAAAGGTAATCCAGTTGTAATTGGGGAACAACAATTTAAAGATGTGAGATACGGGTACGATAAGCTTAATCTAAAAGTTGTTAGAGCTAGAAAAGATTCAGAGTTTGATAAAAATTTAGGTTTAGATGATATGTCTATAACGTATTATTGTGATAAAGATAGTATAATGTATGACGAACCAACACCTGTAGCAGATAAAGTATTACAGGAAAAATCAGATAAAGAATGGTTAAATTCTTTTTGTCAACAAATAAAATGGAAAAGTAAGGTAAAATATTAATAATAGATTAAATACTATACCTATCTAATGTACAATCTTCACTAAAATAAACTCTCACTTCACCTTTTTTATTAGTTTCTTTTATTATCGTAGTATAACTATTTTGATTTTTAGAAATTTTTATTGATATAAAATTCCCCTTTTTATCGTTCATCCCTATTACAATGTCACCATCCACTAAGTTAATACTTTTTAAGTTACCAATAAGAGACTTTTTAGGTGTATTATACCATACAGACATGTAAGTTTTTTTGAAGTTAAAGAAGGTTAAACCATTTTTTAATTCTTTATAGTCTTTGGTTTTTAAACTATCTATATCATCAAATACAGAATCAGACTTAGATAGTTTTATACCCTCAATGTTTAAATAAATGGATACGTAATAATTTCCTTGATCTGGTAAAATGTAATCGTCATTAATAGTTTGACTAAACCCAACAACACTTAAAAATAATAATCCGATAAATAAAATTGATTTTTTCATAATTTTTAATCTTATAATAACAAATATAATATAAATATTTTAATTATACAAACTTTTTTGAAAAAAAATGATATTTATATAAAAAAGATACAAATGAAAGGTAAATTTTTAACTAAAAAAACTAAAATAACTATCAGAGAAGAAAAAGAACCTGCTGGATTAAAAACTGCAATGAAAGCAAGAAAAGAAAGTGGTACTTTTAATACTGATGAGTTAAAAGACTTTGAGAAAAAAATGTCAAAGTATTACGAATTTGATAAGGAAGAAGAATTTATCGAACCTAAAGTAAATCGTTCTGATTATGAAGAAGCGTACGAAATCGAAGCATTAGGTGCGGGTAAAATGTCAGCTTTAAAATATGACAATGAAGATACTGAAATATTTAATTCATTTATGAAAAGAATTGATGATTTAAATGATACTTCTGAATACGATGAAGAATTCGGTACAAAAGATGGTTTTGGTGAAGGAGATAAAGAAGATGATACATATGAGATGTTAAAGACTAATAGTGAAAAATATAAAAAACATAAGTATGATATGCCAGACGAATATCAAGACACACCAAGAGTGAGAGTAACAACAAAAGAATCTAAAAACGATAAAATGAAAAGATTGAATTTTAAAAACGAATTCGAAAACGAATTTGAAATGAAAAAATTAATACCTGAACATTATAAAAATGATGGACAAGTATTTTTAATGGATGATGGAAACCAAACTTATAAAGTTAGATGGGATGAAGATTTAAACGAAGGTACTGTATTATCATACAAAAATAAAACTATGATTACGGAGGACACTAAAAAAATGAAAGACTTATTTAATTATAAATACTCCGATTCAATGGGTAAAACTAATAACTATAAAAAAGAAACAGATACATTTAAAAATCTATTTGAGTCAACTAAAGGTAAGAAGTTATTATAATATATCCTCACAACTATTAAATTAAAGGTATCCTTTTGGGTACCTTTTTTATTTTCACTAATATTTATAAATAAAGTGTATTATGAAAATATTAATTACGGAAAGTCAATTACAAAAAATACTATTAGAAGTAGAAGAAGGTGATCCCATAAAAAGTGGTGAGAAAAAAACCCCAACACTAAAAAGCAAAGAATACTGGGACCCAAATAATCCAAATTGTGTAGGTTGTAGAACAGATAATGGAAGAAAAACTAATATAGTAAAAGTAAAATCAGGTAAAAAAAATGGTAGTAAAATACCATTGACATCTGATTCTGCACCATATTATGAAAAAATGGTTGAAAGAATGAACGCAGATGGTTTATATTTTAGGAGTGCTCATGGATATAGACCATATATCAATCAATTTAATCTTGTAGATTGGAACGTATATGAAGATAGTGTTAAAAATGAAAATTTAACGACATATAGAGAGGCTAAGACACTTGGGACTTGGAAAACTAAAAAAAATGACGCAGTAGCGGTTCCTGGTAGTAGTAATCATGGTTTAGGGTATGCAGTAGATGTCGACTACAAAGGGCCTACTGATGCACAAAATTGGGTTCGTAAAAACGGAGAAGTTTATGGTTGGTATTGGGGTGAAGTTGAATCAGAAGATTGGCATTTTACATTTCATAAAGCACCTAGATTTAAAAAAATGCCAGGACCAGATGATAAATTAATAAATTTAATGGAGGAATTAGAAAATAAAATTGAAGACGCAAATTTCAACATCGAAAATGGGGGTGACCCATTATTTGAATATGAAAATTATTGTTCAACAATACGTAAATTAGATGAAAAAGGGTTTTCTTTATTAGGTAATAGTACTTTACCACCTAACGTTAATTCGGATAATGTTAAAGAATATTGTTATGAAGTATTAGCACCACCCACCCTACCAATTAGAACTGCTGATAGGTTATCCAAAGAACCGATGGGAGAATTACAATATGATAAATATCTAAGACAATTAAATAAAGATTATGATTTAGAAAATATGTCTAAGAGAGAATTAAAAAAATTAGTAAAAAAGGTTAAAGAAGATGGTAGAGAAGACTTAGAAAGTACTATTAGAAGGTATATTCCTACACCATTAAAAGACTGGTTTGACATATATATTAGAAACTAATATGAAACTTAAAAATATATTAACAGAAGCAATAATAGATACTTTAGATATCTCTAAATTAGATAGGGGTATATTAAAAACTATCCATAATTTTATAAACGAAAAAGGAGTTTATATCAACAGTAAGGGTGAAAAAAATGAATGGGGGTTAAGTGATGGTGAAAAACTACTTAAGGTTTCTAAGGCGTTAGGTTATGATGATTACGATCATTTATTTAAACTTTATAAATTTTATATAAAACATAGTGACGTTCTTTTTGGTGAATTACCAACAACCGATGTAGAAACTATTGTGGACCCAATAAAAGATAGTGAATTATTAAGACCGATACTATTACAATATATGTATGATAATTATATTGGTAAAGAATACAATGTTGATGGTATTGTTTGGAAAGTTGATACACCTATGGGTGCCTTATCAGAGGCAATGACAGAATACGCTACTGCGGTAGAGTTATTTACGTGGGGGGGAGATGTACCAACGGTTGTTGGGTATTGTTCGTTTATACCTTCTAAAAAGATGTTTGAAAAAGGGGGATTAGGTTATGATATACTATCGATGGATGATGATTTATCTACTTATAATGGTACATACGTTAGGAAAAATATAAACTTATATGAAGAATCATTAGGGACAGGTTATTTGGAGGGTATTAAATATCCTATAAATTTAAAAGAAGAAACATTAAAAAAGTATTTTGATGATTTGTTTAATACATTTGTGGATGAGGCATTACCACATCCTACTGAAGTCATCTTAGATTATATGGATCATATTAATGCACATCAACCACCACAATAATAAAAAAATAAAAATAAAAAAATGGAGACTATAAAGAAAGGTAGTAAAGGAATAATAGTAGAATATTGGCAAGAGTTTTTAAAAAACCTGCAATTGTATAGTTACAAAGTAGATGGAGACTTTGGAAACTTAACACATAACTCAACAATAGAATTCCAAAGAACAAATGGTTTAGTTGCCGATGGTATTGTTGGTAAAAAAACATGGGATAAATCATATGAGTTAGGAATTATAACAACTGACGAAATGGAAGAGCCAGTTGTCCCAGAAGATTTTGATTTAATAATTGAGAAATCTTACTTACCTAAAAATGAATATTATATGACAGATGAAAAGAAGGATTGGATATTCATACATCATACTGCGGGATGGAATAATCCATTCAACACAATAAAACATTGGGGAAGAGATAGTAGAGGTAGAGTCGCAACTGAATTCGTATTAGGTGGTCAGAAAATAACAAATAATGATAATGAATTTGATGGTGTTGTAGCACAAGCATTTCCTGAAGGTGGTTACGGTTGGCACTTAGGTATTGGTAATAATATAATGCATAGAGCTTCAGTAGGTATTGAAGTTAATAATTTTGGTTGGTTAACTGAAGGTGGTTATTATAAAAAAGTTAATGGTGTTAGAACTTGGATTAAAAAAACGCCTGGTAAATTTTATACATACGTAGGTACTGAAGCAGATTGTAAACAAGTTGTTAAATTAGAAAAAGAATTTAGAGGTTACCAATATTGGCATAAATATTCTGATAGACAAATTTTAGAACTTAAAAAGTTATTACTCTACATTGGAGAGAGAGATGGTATAGATGTTAGAAAAGGATTACCCGATTTAATAAGAGAAAAAGGTGTAGAGGCATTTGACGAATGTAGTGTGTCAATGTGTACAAACACTAAAGGTTTATGGTCACATACAAATTGTAGGACTACTAAATTTGATATGTTTCCACAACCAGAACTTTTAGATATGTTATTGTCTTTATAAAAGTTAAAGATATAATTATAATTGTTATATGGAAAATTCAGAATTTATGAATTATATAATACAACCTCTAACTTTTGAACAAATGAATTTGTTATATAAAGCAAATGATATTAAGTTTGATAAGTGTGGACTATATTATGATTTTATTAAATCATTAAATAAATTATTATCTGACACCTATTTAGGTGCAGAATATATAAATTCGGACAGAGAAACCAAAGGACACTATTTATGGTGTATTAATAAAGTAATAAATGATTATGAAAAGGAGCAAATAGTTTTTAATAATACTGATAAGTTAAAAGAATACTTTCTTTATTTTTACGATGAATTGTTTTATAAAGATGTTGATAGGTCATTAGAAAAATTAGATAAGTTACCAGAACTATCGTTCAACTTCAGTAGGTTAAAATCTAGATCAGATATGGATATTATGATTGAATTATATAAAATGTTTGATAAATGTTTGTATTTTAAGACAAAAAAGTAGGTTTACTATTGATTTTATCCTTTTTTAGTTGTAATATTGGTTTATTATGAACACAAAATTAAAGTTTTTACAAATTATGTTATCTGATTTAGTTTCAGAAAGAGATACTTTAGAGTTAGATCTTAATCGAATTTTAAATGATGTAGAAAGTCCTACAATACATAAAAAAATAGATTTTGATAAACTATTGGGTAAAATTTCCAAAACAAATAGTAAGATAAATATGTTGAGTGAATACATGAGTTCATTAAATAATGAAGAAAATAATAACAAAAATTAAAAATTAAATTAAAATGGAATTGTACGAACAATTGAAAAGTTTAGTTGCTACTTTAGAAGATGACTTCACAAAGTTTTACGATAAAAGTAATAAAGCAGCAGGGACAAGAGTGAGAAAAGGATGTCAAGACATTAAAAACCTTTGTCAAGAAATTAGAGTAGACGTTTCTAGTAAGAAAAACGCGTAAAGTTATGTGGGATATTGTTAACAAAGTTTATTTATTTATTTTTGTGTTTTCTACACTTATTGTTATAAGGAATGTATTTTTCTTAATAAGGAGTATTAGATTACAGGAAAAGTTTAAAATGGAAAAAACTTCACTAATCACTTTAGGGTTATCAATATCCTACTTAATAACATCAATAATAAATTTTTTAACTTAAAGATATGTTTCAAGAAAAATTAAATGAGTTAAGACCATATGTTACAGGTATTAGGTTTGTAAAAGACTTACCTGTTGTTGATGTAGTTCTATTAGAAAATTGGGACATGTTTGAATCTGATAGTGTCACATATAAAAACAGTAATACTAATGATAGTTATTATATGGTATTTCCAAAAGACAAAGGTGATAGTATCGATATCGTATTGAATCACGTTGAGTATGTAATTGACTTTAATATCGAAAAAGAAAATAAGTTGACATTACTTAAAGCTAAAATTGAAGAGTTAAAAGTTTTATTTAGTGATAAACCTTTAACAGATTTGGAGAAATTGAAGTTTGTTATTGAGACAATACCTGAACCTACATTAAATGATATACCTAGCTCTCCTTCAAGTAGAGAAGGTGTTGTAGTAAAAAATGGAATAGAATTACCACCCACTAATACTAATGGTAGGGTTAAAGAAAAAGAGGAGGTTTAACTCCTCTTTTTTTATACCTCTAATTTTTCTTGTACTGTGTGGATTAACCAAGTAGTTCCAGATATTAAACATGAATCTAAAAATACTGAAAGGTAAACATTTTCTAAACCATAATTATAAAATGGTGAGAATTCAGGGTAACCAGTGATTTGTGCACCTACAGATAGGAAGAATCCTACCCACCAAGGAGTACACATCATACAACTAAATAATTTACCAAAGAAACTAGGACTATAAACATTAGCCGTTTCTCTCATACCTTCGAAAATTGCTCCGAATACAATAATGTTGGATATTGAATAACCAACTAAAATAATTAATAATAATTCCATAA
>WLWH01001739.1_pt1 | contig 13554 bp, 24 predicted proteins | sample 6712741 | NCBI WGS metagenome assembly WLWH01 (sample SAMN12718694, study PRJNA515312) | sponge metagenome | isolation source: marine sponge | host: Mycale hentscheli | place: New Zealand: South Island, Marlborough, Capsize Point | collected 2003-05-01 | reverse complement strand
TATGAACTGTATTGAATGTGATGACCGCGTGCAATCCGCGCGGTGGTTAGATGGACACCGCTTATGTGTACCATGTCAGGAGAAGTACGAGTATGAGTATCGGGTTAGGCATAAGCGACTACCCCAAACACACGGCTTAATTCTTGTGGAAGCTAACAAACAAGCCGCGTCTGCACATACCCAGACTTATGCAAGAGAAGTAGCACTAAAACAAACCAACCCTAAGAGGAGCGAGCTATGAGTAAAACAAACTTTTCAGTAATAGGTATTAACAATGGCGTATCAGTCAAGGTAGGTAATGGGTTCAATGAGAACTTTGAGACCTGTATAAGAGTAAGTGACGAAGGGGTACTAACAGTAACTGTTCATTATGGTGGGGTAGATAAACCCTTACTTGAAGTAGAGCCTGTGAAGTTAGCGTTCGCAAACCGCGAGTGTTCCCAGTTAATAATAGAAGCATTGGAGAATGAATGGGGAATAGATGAGGAAGGAGGTAGCAGACTATGAGTAAGATTCAAACCAATGCGCGAAGTGCGATGGGATACCATCGAAGTAAGTACGAGCGAGACGCATGGGGTGGAAGTAGGCACTCGCACGAGCTAACCCGACACCTGAAGCACGAAGTGCATCGAGAGGAAAGACGTAACGCTAAACAATTAATACAACAGGAGGTAGCAGAGTATGAGTAAGCAAGAGAACAAGACGCGTACACCGATGACTAGAAAAACTAGCCAGTACGCAGATAGCGACAAGTACCGAGCCACGCCAGTAGGTAGGATGGAGGCGTGGAATTTACAATGGGCAGAACAACACGTACAGGAGGAGCGACAATGGCACGACGACAACAAGAACTATTTGGAGAATTAAAGCGACACGAGCGGGAACGGTTCCGAGAAGCAGTGGGCGAAGTAGTGCTATCCGTAGTGCTAATGTTATTTTTCGGAATCTTGATATATGCACCAACTATATTCGTAGGACTTACTAACTAAACACAAGGAGAAACACAATGTATATAGATACACAAGAGCAACTAACTACAGTGCAACCTACATCTAGTATAGCTGACAGGGGAGTACAGGTATCCTTGAACATCCAATCATGGGGTGGGCAGAAACTAGACAAGGGTATGACCAAAGAATTTAATGACACCAAGCGTGCGTCAAGTAACGCATCCAAAGTGCAGAAGAATCTCATGGCGGGTGATGACTCACTACGTAACATCAAGAAGTACGAGTCCAAGATTCGAGCCGAGCACATACGCTTGACCTTACCATGGGGAGATCGTGGGTCTAGACTACTACCTACAAGTGCGATGATGGACTACAAACAAAAGATTGACGGTATGCTACTCATACTCAAGGACATGTGGCGTGTGTTCCTAGAGGTAAGTTACCCCAACTACAGGGACAATGTAGCACCACTCAAGATGGGTGATATGTACAACTACAATGACTACCCAGAACCACTTGAATTGTCATGTAGAACATTTGACTACTCATTGACGTTTGAGCCAATAGCGGAGAGTGGGGATTGGCGCGTCGATGTACCCAATCAGATGATGGAAGAATTGAGAGAGCAACTAGACGCTACTGTAGATAGCAGAGTACAGACAGCTATATCTTCCGCATGGGACAGGGTTAAGACTCAAATCGAGTCTATGAAGGATAAGTTAGCCATAGAGATGGATGACGATGGCAAGAACAAAGACGGTAAGACTGTGCGATACCACGAGACATTCGTGCAAAATGCTACAGACTTGTGCGATCTACTCGTACACTTAAACGTAACCAACGACTCACAACTTGACCAAGTAAGACTTGATCTCAAGAACGCTATTCAAGGTGTGAGTGTGGAGACGCTAAAGATACCAACGAATCATGCAACACGTGATGCAGTAAAGACTAAGCTAGATGACATCCTATCTAAGTATGCGCTGTAATTTGACAGACCGTATCACAATGTGGTACACTAATATTTTTCCAACACAAGCAAAGGAGCGAAACGATGCTTAAGCAAATAACCCAGTACGTTACATACAACGAAGCAATTCAGATTATCACTCACAACCCACACGCCGTGTACTTACTACGTGGTTCGATGGGTACAGGTAAAACATCCTTAGTAAAAGCAATAGCCAAAGCAGTAGATAAACCCCTATGTCTAATGCAAGGCGCACAAACCGATGTAGGTGATCTAAAAATGCCTATCATGAAAGACGGTGCGTTTGTATTCGGGCCGAACGAGAGTTGGGGATTACACACAGGGGAGCCAGTAGTATTCTTTTGTGATGAGTTTAGTAAGATGTACCCTGCGGCACAAAATGCAGTACACGAGGTGATTGAGCCAGACGGTGCGTTTTGTGGTATTCCACTACACCCAGATTCAATACGTATTATCGCAGGTAATCTAGACGAAGAAGGTTTGGGGGACAGGATACGTAACCACACACATGACAGGGTAATCGAGCTAGTCATGAAAGGTGCGACCCAAGAGGAGATGATTGAGTACGCAATCGAGAGTGGATGGCATGAGACCGTGATTGCGTTCATGCACGAGTTCCCCGAATGTCTGCTTACTATACTAGATGGAGATGCGTGGAAGAACAGTCCATACAAGGGTGTTACGCGTCGTGGTCTAGAAGGTGTATCGGATATCATGCACAGTAGTTACGGTAAGCTAAATTCTAAACTACTAGCAACCGCAATCGCGGGTCGTGTGGGTTCACCATTCGCTAAGCAGTTCCAAGCGTTCGTGGATTTCAAAGATCAACTACCTAGCCACGATGAAATACTGAAAGACCCTATGAAGGCTAAGCTACCTGAAACACAGGGCGCGGCTTGTGTGTTTATATTCGGTTCTCTTACTAGGATTGATAAGACCACAATAGATAAGTACATGAAGTACATATCAAGATTCGAGCCAGAGTGGGAGATGATGTTCACTTTATCTATGGCTAAGTCTAAGCAGTCAGTAGCATTTAGTTCCCCAGAGTTTAGGGATAAGTTGTTGGGAATGACTAACTCTGACTTACTATAAGGAGCGAAACATGAAAGACCAAAGACTTAGGATTACCAAAGCTAGTATGACACTCATGCGATGGGAAGAGTTTGCGCTGTTCTCCGGTGTGTTAGCTATGGGTAAGATTACTATGACTACTGATATACCCACAGCATGTACCGATGGATACAATGTGATGTACAACCCTGACTTTCTAGCGACACAAAACGATAAGCAAGTGGCATTCATTGTGGCGCATGAAACATTGCACAAGGCATGGAGACATCTGACTATGTACGAAACACTACACAAGAAAGACCGAAGCATAGCCAACCAAGCTATGGACTATTGGATTAACCTAAAGCTAGTGCAGACCGATGGCAAAGGTACTAGGGTGTTAGAGATGCCGTCTATACATGGTGACCCTATCGGACTACTTGACTACAAGTACGACGGTATGAATGTGCCTGAGATATTTCGAGTCTTGTATGAAGCTAAGCAAGAGCAAGGTGAAGGTGAACAAGGAGAGGGGGAAGGTAATGGCTTTGATGAACACGATTGGGAAGGTGCAACCGAAGTATCTACTGAAGAACAGGAGAAGCGAGCACAAGAGATTGAACAGGGTCTACGGCAAGGAAAGATGGCGCAAGAAAAATACGCGGGTAAGTCCTCAAGTGGAAACCCACTAGACAGAGCACTTGAAGAACTACTCAATCCACAGATACCGTGGCAAGTATTGATGCGAGAGTTTCTAACCAATCATGTTAAGGGTGGTGATTACGGCACATGGAGTCCTGTTAGTCGGCGTAGTCTGGCGCAAGGATATTACACACCGTCTTATAAGTCCGACAGCATGGGTAGAGCGGTTACTGCTCCTGACGTATCAGCATCTATTGGTAAGGAACTAACCGTAGCTATGTCTGAGATGAAGGCTATCTTTGAGGACATACGACCTGACATGGTGGACATGATGTACTGGGATACGGATGTTACATTGCACGAGACATACGAGGAGCATGAAGTGCAAAGCATTCATACGGTAACTAAGCCTGTGGGTGGGGGTGGTACAAGTCCCGCCTGTGTATTCGAGAAGATTAAGGAGGAACAAATTGAGCCTGACTGCATACTGTTATTCACGGATGGTCATGTGTGGGACTGGGGTAAAGACATCGGTGTCCCTACTATGTGGTGTGTTATCGGAAATAAAGATGCTACTGCGCCATTCGGCAAAACAATTCATATGGACTTACATTAAGGAGAAACACATGAGTAAAGTAGTACTAACAATATTTGGTAAGAAAATCATACTTGAGCACACATCAGCTATGAAGGTTATGGAGCTAGTGGGGGACTGCGAAGTGTTTGAGGCTAAATGGAATAGAGATGCGGATGATACGTATCATGTGTACAAACCCGATGCACAGGAAATACTGCATAATAGTGTATCAGTAGCACCATTACCGTTAGAGTTGTATGAGATAGCAAAACTAGCGGGGAGACCAGACCGATGAGGGTAGCAAGTATGGACGATGAAGAAGATATTTACACAGAAGAAGAACACTCTATGCCTAGTGAACTAATGGAGAAGGTACGCCTAGCATTTCTTTTACTGGAAGAGTCTAGGGTACTTGACGAAGGAGAAAACAACATAGTCTTAAGTGTTAATCGTGCGGACTATGAAGAATTTTGTAACCCTACATCACTATTTGTGATACATTAATAATCCAACACAAGAAGGAGCGAACTATGTACTACGATATACCACGTATCAGAACTTTTGCGGACGCAGAAAAATACTTTAACGCAACCAAACCATTTGTAAAAGGTAACAAGAAAGGCAAAGTACCTGTAGGCACTCGGTCTAGAGGGTACGTTACTCTGGATAAGGTTGACGATAAGACCTACGTGCTATGTTACTTGGATAATAAGTATGGAAGAAGAATTGCTGGTAGGACACTCACATACAAAGCGGATACACCGCATCTAGTAGATATAAACCTACGTGACTATTACCTATTTGAGTTACCAATTATCAATCGTTTACTAGGTACAAACTTGACTCAATATCAGTACGACATATGGGATTGGACGCTACACAACAGTAAACTCTTAGGTAAGGGTCAGCATGTGTACGATGCGCTACAGGATAAGTGGGTAACAGCGCAAGATAAAATACTGAAAACATATATAAAGCGTAAGGAATGGAACAAGTTGTGGGCTGATTGCAAACCGTTCGCAGACTACTTAACTATTACTAACAAAATCCGCGACGTAGGTTTTAGCAAAGAAGAAACAGACAAAATAAATACCGATGGTAAACCTTTGTTGTACGACGTAGCCAGTGATGACCAAGAACTTTGGTACAGAGCCGCAAAAAGAATAGCGCAAGAGAATGCCTACAAGTGTGTTGATGGTATGAGTTACCACCGTATTGTTAAAAGTGGTGATGCGCTTACAAGAGTTATGTTGAATTACTTAAAAGACTATATGAAGAAAGAATACGCAACTGATTTGTTCTACCAGAAAGAAGTACCTATAACTAATCTAACTAAAGATAGCAATGCTAAGTACCTAGCATATGTAAAAAGGAGCGATGTATGAATGGCGAAGAATATAAGTACCACAAGATAAAACTAACGTGTGGTGGAGCGACTGGGCTTTACTACTACGAAGAGAGGGCTAAGGCTAATGAGATTATCGAGTGTCTTGACACAATGGAGATAGATAAGGAGCCAGTAGTTGTGATGAACGCCGTACGTAGGAAAGACCCTAAGTATACGTTTTCAGTAAGTACAAGTTGGAGAGCAGTAAACGGGGCTAAAGCTGACCAGCCTTGGAAGTGTGTTGAGTTTGATGTTTGGTACGACGGAGAAAAACTAGGAGAGTATGGCGGGAATAGTTACAACCACCACGTAAAATCTCGTATCACAAGTAGAGAACTGAGGTCTACTGATTGGAAAAGAACCAAGAACGTTAATACTGCGGTTAAGAACGTCCTTAAATATATTAAACCAATAGCAATGCGAGAACGCTTTGATACGCTACAACGCCTAACTGCCAACGCTATAAATGCGGCACTTAATAACGTTAAGTACATGTCGGGTACTGTACAGACTTATACTCCTGTTGCTAAAACATCACCTTGTAGTAGGTTGTTTGACGTAATTATGACTGAGCATAGAAGCACAGCAAAAAATATATTTAAACGTATGCCTGAGTTTGAATCCAAAGTCGAACAGATGCTTGAGGATTACGATTCGTTCATATCTATAACTGAAATGCAAAGGCAAGCGAGCGATGGTAAGGGTGTGTTGGTAATTAAGTATGGCAACGACATATACATGGACAACTTATTTGGACGCGACTCAAACATACAAACGCTACAACATAAAGACTTGTGCGATGAGACTAAAACTAACTTAGCAATGCTAAGTATAGCCAACCCAGATATTTTGCTAACTGATGTGGGTGTCAAGATAGACGATACACAATTTTATTTACAACAAGCAAAGGAGATGCAAGATGCGAGGTAAGGGAAAGAAAGAAGCAATGGTACACGTAAACCTACGACTGCCAATAAAGGTACTAGAGCACTACCAACAGTTTCCTAGTTACACAGTCAAGATGCGCGAGGTGTTAACAAAAGAAGTTGGACAAAGTAAAGAGGAGGTAGTAACATGAGAACAATTATGTTTATTTTATTAGTGCTCTCGGCTAACTTAGCATTCACAAGTGCAGACATTGGCGCGGAGAGAAAGCAACCGATGTACCCAATAAGCAACTACAATGGCTAGTACACCTGAGAAAAGAGTGAAGGATAAAGTAGTCAAGATACTCAAAGAGTTTGGGGCTTACTACTTTTTTCCTGCGACTTATGGCTTTGGGCGTAGTGGTGTGCCAGATATAGTGTGTTGCTTTAACGGTAACTTTTTTGCGGTTGAGTGCAAGGCGGGTAAGAACAAACCTACCACGCTACAAGAACGCGAGATGGAAGCTATACGTAACACTGGGGGTACTGCGCTAGTGATAAACGAAGAGAACATAGATCATGTGCGGATCTTGATTGAGGAGATGCTATGAACGTGCACGACGATACAGTACCGTTTCATGTACAGGAGCATGTCTACAATTTTATTTACGGTTCATCTTTTAAAATTAAAGGGTGGAAGGATAGAGATGACATAGCCAAACACGATATGTATTCGGAGTGGTCGTTAGATGATTTAAAAAATTCTAAACTCTACCCTTACATTGAGAACGTTTACCCTTGTGAAAATTGGTACAAATGTATAGTCAACTGCACCAAATCGAATGATCACTTTTATACTCATTCTCATGGTGATAACACACACGTAATTTTGTACTACGCAAACTTAGAGTGGCGTGACGAGTGGGCAGGGGAGACATTGTTTTATACCCCTGATCGAAAATCTATGAGTGCGTATCAAGATGTCGCAGGTAGGATACTGGAGTTTGATGGTTCTATACCACACACAATAAGACCGCAATCAGCTATTGGCCCACAATATAGGTTTACAATATCAAACTTTTTTTGGAAACATATATGAGTAAATTAATAATGCTTGATCATCTGTCAGCAGAAACGTGTGAGCGTTTGGTTTCTATGTATGCCAAGAATAAGTTAGGTGCGCACAAGTGGGAGACTGATAATCCAAATCAACCGATGTACCCATTAGATTTTAAGGCAATCTTGAACGATGATGACTTCTTGTGGGATGTGGTGAACGAAGTATTGGAGTTAGTTTGTTTTCATTTCGGGGATCTTGAAGTTGAATGGGGGGAAATTGTTTACCGTCTTAAAGATTGTTCGAGCGGTTGGCATTTTGATACTCAATCTAAAAATACCGCGATCACTTCAGTGACATATCTTACTGATAACTTTGAAGGAGGGGAGACTTGTTTTATTGACGGTACAAAAGTTAAACCGTTAGTAGGTAGGACAATAATATTTGATGGTAATTATTATAAACACATGGTGGCGGCAAGTAGTGACACAAGGTTTGCCATGCCAATTTGGTATAAACAAAAGGAGCGAACATGCAATACAAACACAATGTAATAGCTACGGTTACACGTACGATCATGTACGAATTTGAACTAGAAGCGTTCACCAATGACCCCGATGGCAATGATGAGATTAAAGATCAAGCTATCGAGGAGTTCAAACGTTTAGATGATGTAGATAAAGTGTTAGTCGATGTTTTAAGTGATGAGTTGGACGTTGAGGATATTCAGATAACACAAACGTGGACGCAAGGTGGTGTAGATTGAATATCTTAACAATAGACTTTGAGACTTACTACGACAAACAATATTCGTTATCCAAACTAACAACCGAAGAGTACCTACGTCATGACAATTTTGAGGTTATTGGCGTAGCTGTAAAACAATCGGGGCAAGAGACTCAATGGTTTAGCGGTACAAAACAAAAGACCAAGGAGTTTCTAGACTCGTTTGATTGGGGTAACTCACTAGCTGTAGCGCACAACGCTATGTTTGACATGGCTATTCTTTCGTGGCACTTCGATATTAAACCTAAGATGATTGCGGATACGTTGTCTATGTCTAGGGCAATACATTCTATCGAGGTGGGTGGGAGCCTTAAGGCTCTATGCTCTTACTATCATCTTGGCGCGAAGGGTGACGAAGTAATCAATGCGCTAGGCAAACGCCGTATAGATTTTGATGACGAGAGTTTATCTAGGTACGCAAGCTACTGCATTCAAGACGTTGACCTAACCGAAAAACTGTTTGGCGTTTTGTTACCTAAAATAAACAAGACAGAAGCAAAGCTAATCGATCTCACGCTACGTATGTTTACTGAGCCAGTACTTGAACTGGACGTAGATGTATTGGGTGCGCACTTAGAAGGAGTACAAAAAAAGAAAGCTGAGTTGATGGCTAAGATCGACGTAGATCGTAAAGAGATCATGAGTAACCCTAAGTTTGCTGAGTTACTTAAAAGTCACGGTGTTATCCCACCAACAAAGATAAGCCCAACAACAGGCAAGGAAACATTAGCATTCGCTAAGTCTGACGAAGAGTTTAAAGCATTACAAGAACATCCGAACACTACAGTACAAGCCCTTGTGTCTGCTAGGTTAGGTGTAAAGTCCACCATTGAAGAAACTAGAACTGAGCGGTTTATCAACATCGCTATGCGTGGAACTATGCCAATACCCTTACGTTACTACGCGGCTCACACTGGTCGATGGGGTGGGGATGACAAAGTAAATATGCAGAACCTACCACGTAGCTCACCACTAAAAGATGCGATCTGTGCGCCTACTGGCTACACCATGATTGACTGTGACTTATCACAAATTGAAGCGCGGACTCTTGCGTGGTTAGCTGAAGAACATGACTTGGTTGAGGCGTTTGATAGAGGTGATGATGTGTACAAGATTATGGCTAGTAGCATATATGGTAAGCCCGTAGATAAGATTGACAAGGGCGAACGTTTTGTTGGTAAGACTACTATTCTTGGTGCAGGTTATGGCATGGGTGCAATGAAGTTTCAAGCACAGCTAAAGAACTTTGGTGTTGAGCTAGATGAGGATGAATGTAAACGTATCATCCATGTTTATCGGGACACCTATCAGTGGATACCTATGCTCTGGAGGAATGCCAATGATGCCCTAGAAGCATTAATGGAAGGTGGGGGTGCGCTGTTAGGTAAGTGGGGGGTACTAGATATAGATGAGATAGGTATACGACTACCTAACAAGCTACATATTAAGTACCCTAACTTACGCAGACAAGAAATTGAAGGCGGAAAAACTGAGATTGTGTACGACACGAGACGCGGACGATCAGTCATTGCGAACCGTATCTATGGTGGGAAAGTTATAGAGAATGTGTGTCAGGCATTGGCTCGAATAGTTATTGGTGAGCAGTTACTTGGTATCGCTAAGAGGTACAAGGTAGTGATGACGGTGCATGATGCGATTGCATGTATTGTGCCTAACGAAGAAGTAGAAGAAGCAAAGAAGTTTGTGGAGAAAGTAATGAAGACCCGCCCTACTTGGGCACAAGAATTACCCCTCGATTGTGAGGCTTTTGATGGAAAAACCTATGGGAGTTGTAAATGAGTGAGTATATAGATTGGAGTGAGCACTGGTTAAACGTTAAGAAGCATTTAAAAGAAGTACAAGACTTAATGAATTCTAAAAAGTATGAAGAAGCTAAAAAGAAAGCGATGGACTTATCAGTCGATGGACACTTGATGAGACAAGCCATTACTCTTGAATCAGAGAAATGGGATAAATAGGAGGAGTTATGTTTTTCTTTAGAAAGAAAACACTTTTGATTGATTGTTTTACCCCAGTAGAGGGAGCATTTAAGTATGCAAAACCAAAACTCGCGGCTGAGTTTGTTCCCGATTGGTGGAAAGAGTTACCTAAAACTTACGTACCTAGAAATGGTTTTTTCCCAGTACCCACTATGCGTAAATGTGCTGGGATTGTGGACTTATACCAAAGAGGGATTATGTTATCTGCTTGGTGCGATGCGGCAGTTGAAATAGGCGAGAAAGGTACAGAAAATTATCGATGGCAGTTTTCAGACCCTAAACACAATGCGTCTATCCATGAGAAAGAACAGATAGGCACACACTTTAACTCAAAAGAATACGCACACTTAAAGCTGTCTTCGCCTTGGGCGTTTCGAGCAACCGATGCAACTCCTTTTGTGTGGCAAGATCCAACTTGGAATACGCTATACAACTTTGAATATAAAGTGTTATCGGGGGTAACAGAGTTTAAGTACCAACATGTCACTAATGTAAACCTTATATTTAAACGTCGAGAAGAGACTTACACCAACTACATTAGATACAAGACTCCGTTAGCGCATTTGATACCACTAGCAGAGGATAAAAAAATAAAACTTAAACACCATCAAGTATCCGAAAAGGAATTCGGTTCATTTTTTAACACAAGAATGACGTTTGATGGACATTACAACGAGTTAAAAAAGAGAGGCTGTCCAGTATGATTGATAGGCCAAAGATAATGATTGCAACCCCGATGTATGGGGGCATGTGTACAGGAGGGTACGCACTTAGTTTATTGGGTGCATGGAAAACGCTAACCCAACTGCAATGTGAAACCTACATAGCTACCCTTACTAACGAGAGCCTAATAACTCGTGGGCGTAATGACTTGGCTAGGATGTTCCTCGAACGTGATGCAGATTACTTAATGTTTATTGATGCAGACATAACGTTCCCAGCTGGGGCTATACCTGCGCTACTACTAGCAGAGAAAGATGTAGTGTGTGGCGTGTACTCAAAGAAAGAGATTGCATGGGACTCAGTAGCTAGAGCCGCGAGAGAAGGTAAAGATAACTTGGCTGACTACAGTGGTTCGTTTGTATTTAACATGATGGGCGCACAAGGGGATCATGCAGAAGTAGATGAGTCGGGTGTTATCGAGGTGCGACACGGTGGTACAGGCTTCATGCTAATCAAACGCAGTGTACTTGAGAAGCTAAAGGATCATGTGCCTACGTACAGACGGACATCTTTTAGAGACTCAAACGGTGAGTACATACACCCAGTCACACATCAGTTCTTTGATACAAGCATTGATGGTACAGGTGCATTGCTATCTGAGGACTACCACTTCTGCGAGTTGTGGCGAAAACATGGCGGGAAAATATACGCACATCCAAGCATTAAGTTAGACCATACAGGTACGCACGTATTCGGAGGAGACTTACTTAAATCAGGGGGGCAGTTACTATGACGGAAGATGATTTTGATGGAAAGACAGTTTACGATTCTTTAGAGAGTTCGGTAGGTTCACCAAGCCATAAAAGACAAGTGGGTGGGGATCACTACATGAATATGGGGCTACAGCCTTGGAAGGCTATGAAGGCGTGGATGTCTGAGGAGGAGTTTAAAGGCTTTCTTCGTGGCAATATCATTAAGTATGTCGCTCGATGTTGGGATAAGAACGGCGTTGAGGATTTAAAGAAAGCTATGCACTACCTAGAGAAGCTAATTGAGGAATCGGAAAAGTAAGGTACGTCTTGCGACCACACAACGACATAAATATATGATATAACTGGTTTTGGTTAATAATCACAAGGTTAAGTATGTCAATTGCATGGTCGTATTCCTCTATCAAAACGTTTGAGCAATGCCCAAAGAAGTATTACCACTTAAAAGTATTAAAAGATGTAAAAGATTCTGGTAACGAAGCAACAATATACGGGCAGGAAGTACATAAAGCCTGTGAAGACTATGTAAAAGACGGTGTTGAAATACCTGAGAAGTTTGCTTACGTGCGCAAGGTAGTAGAGCGGATAGCTAAGCAAGAGGGTGAGAAACACACAGAAATGAAGATGGGGCTTAAACGGGTTGGTGATGGATATGAACCCTGTAAATTCTTAGGTAAAGACGTTTGGTGGCGTGGTATTGCTGACGTAGTGGTAATAAATGGTAGTACAGCTTACTCGATTGATTACAAAACAAGCAAGAATGCAAGGTACGCGGATACTAAACAGTTAGACTTAGTTGCAGGTGGGTTGTTTGTACACTTCCCCCAGTTAGATACAATTAAGTCTGCTCTGATATTTGTAGTAAGCGGGGATGTAATTAAGAAAAATCATTATAGAGAACATATGGATAAGTACTTAAATACATTTGAAGATAGCCTAGATAGGCTAGATAACGCTGAGCAAAGTGCCGTATGGAATGCAGTTACTGGCCCTCTATGTAGATTCTGTCCTGTGATATCATGTGAGCATAACACTAGATAGGGACACCGCCATGAGGAAAAAACGTAACTATAAGAAGGAATACGAGACATACCAAGGCACTGAAGAGCAAAAGAAAAACCGAGCAATGCGTAACAAAGCAAGACGTAAAGCCCTGAAGAACGGGTCAGTAAAGAAAGGCGATAAAAAAGATGTAGCACATAACAAGGCTATATCTAAAGGTGGTACGAACAAAGACGGTACTAGGGTTACTAGCTCCAGTGCTAATCGTAGCTTTGATCGAAACTCTAAAAAGGGTTTGGTATCAGAGACTAGTCCAAAGGAGCGAAAACGGCGTGGAAATAATAAACGATAAGGCTCTTTTAATACGCACAAGGCGTCCAGAGTTAGTAACAGAGCGAATTGAAAACAGCAAGGTAATTAGTCAGGAGGGGGATATTTTTAATATAGCGATTAAGTGGGGCTTTCAAGAGTCCCAAGAGTTGGCGAAGTTGCGTGTACAAAACGTGCCATCACCGATTAAACGAGATTACGAATGGACAGGTAAGTTTCAACCTTACAACCATCAACGTGATACATCTTCATTTTTAACACTCAACAAGAAAGCCTTTTGTTTTAACGAGCAAGGTACAGGTAAAACAGCATCAGTTATATGGAGTGCTGACTACTTGATGAAACTTGGAATTATTAAGCGAGTGCTAGTCATTTGCCCCCTATCAATCATGAAGTCTGCGTGGCAAGAGGACTTATTTAAGTTTGCCATGCACCGTAGTTGTAGTGTGGCTCATGGTGCAGCTGATACACGTAAGAAAA
>WLWH01001734.1_pt1 | contig 13569 bp, 10 predicted proteins | sample 6712741 | NCBI WGS metagenome assembly WLWH01 (sample SAMN12718694, study PRJNA515312) | sponge metagenome | isolation source: marine sponge | host: Mycale hentscheli | place: New Zealand: South Island, Marlborough, Capsize Point | collected 2003-05-01 | reverse complement strand
AACGAAGAAACACGGCCCGGCGGGCGTGCGGGGCTGTGGGGGAGCGCCGCCGTCGCAGTCGCGGTGGTAGCCGTTGTCGAAAGCGTAGCACGCGCAAGGGTCAAATAAGAAAAACTGCCCGGCGAGCGTACGTTTCTGGTGGGAAGCGTAGCACGCGCAAGGGTCAAATAAGAAAAACTGCCCGGCGAGCGTACGTTTCTGGTGGTAGCCGTTGTTGCGGCGGGCGCAGCAAACGCAAACGCAAACGCAGTCGCAGTCGCAGTCGCAGTCGCAAACGCAGTCGCAAACGCAGTCGCAAACGCAGTCGCAAACGCAGTCGCAGTCGCAAACGCAGTCGCGGCGGAAAGGCGACAAAGAGGAAAAGCCCTCGGATGACCCCCAAACAAAAGGCGCGCATGCGGTTGCGCGTGATGGGGCATATGTGTCCGAACGGCAAACTGAAGGAGCCCATTAAAACAAAATCCGGATACCGCATCTGCAGCAAAAAACGCGGGCGTCCCAAAGGATCCAAGGATAAGAAGAAGAGGAAGTCCAAGAAGAAGTCCAAGAAGAAGTCCAAGAAGAAGTCCAAGTCGCCGAAACGCCGCAGATCGACCCGCAAGAAGTCGGCTCCGAAGAGATTGATCGAAGAGATGTAATTGATTACATTGGTTACATTGGTTACATTGGTTACATTGGTTAAATAAATTAATTAATAAAGATCGCCGAATGACTTCACACCGATCAAAATTGTATCAAAAACTTTCCCTGTTGCTGACCGATTCGTCACAGGAAACTCGAAACGAAAATTCGACGATGGAGAAGTGGTCCGTTTCTTCGCTCATAAACAAGCTTCCCCTTCTGATGGGTGCGATAGAGGAATTCAACAGAACTTTGCGCATGAGCGGCGCAGGAAAAAAAGAAATTTTGTTGGATTTCCTGCGAGATCATATTACCAAAACCAAAGACCCCGGAGACGCCACCGCATTGTTTTTCGTTGACAACGTTTTGCCGCCGTTGATTGATATGGTCAATGCCGTTGATAAGAGAGAAGCCATCATTGCCGTTCGGAAGTGCACATGGTGCTTTCCTCGCTAATTGTTCGCATTCCAATGGAAACATGCAGTCGTATTTTTATACAGTATTCAGTATAAAAACAAGCCAACGGAAGTCAACAGAAGTCAACCGATTCGTCTTATTGCGAACATCGCGCTCAATTGTGAATAGGGATTTGCTGGTTCCGGGCTGGGATTTTCCGACAATACGGTGTCAAAAACTGTTCCGTCGGGAAGGTGGACGCTAAATCGTAGGTTGTCATTGGGTTTGAATTTAACCGTCATGCTTTGGCCGTCGCTGTTGATTTTGATAAACGGGGTTGATCCAGGATTATTTACATCGTCAATGGCGGCTCTAAATAACATTCTTCTTGAATTGGGATTGTTTGAATAAATATTGATTGAATTGCCCCCGGAAGGCGAAGTCACGTTTTCCAATTGGACATAAACATAGGGATAAAATGCAATTCTGCCACCGTTGCCGCCCAGAACTGGAGCATTTGGCAATACCAAATTAATCAAAGTGATTTCGTAGCACACCATCTCTTGCTGCGATACCATTGATCCCGAATACAAAAGTGGCATTTCGTTGTCATAGTTTGTTCCCATCATCACGGCCAGTTGGTTTGCTGTTGGTGCGGAACCACTATTCAAATTTGGTTGAAGCAAATTCAAAGGGAGTGGGGCAGTGAAAGCACGCGAAACGACGCCTGAATTAATATAAAAGTAAGGAGATGGCATTTCACCCAATTGAAGCTCGGCATTTGCACCACCGGCACCACCAAGAGTAACGGGAGAACCATCGGGCTCGACGATGGTGCATGTCAGATTACTCCCCGGCGCTCCTGATGTAATCTGCGAAATGTAAGACCCGGCCGGAAATGTGGTCGTGGCACCAACAGAATCCGTACACGATAGTGCCAATCTTCCGATGTCGGCGGCGCTTACGACATAATAAGGGGGGTTGCGGGGGGCTGGAGAAAAATACACCTCAAATTCATTAGAGCCTGCTACGTAGTCACCTTCACATGGTTCTGGGGCGGCAGAAAAAATTGCGTCGAACGTCGTGTATTGGGAATTTAAAGGTCGGTCAAGGGTTGCCGTCCTTGATTTACCGTCGTAAGAAATGATGGTTCTTATTTCTCCGGGCATTCCTACGTTCTCGGATGGTCGTAGGACAATATACATATCATTGTAATATCCGTCCTCGCCGCTGGCACTGCCGAAAAATGCCGGTCCCGAATTCCCGGACGGAAAAACAATGGTGCGAGACCCGCGGGCGACCGACTCCGTCAATAATCCATTAAAATGGGCATAACGAAGAATTTGTCTGCTTTCGCGAGGGGGGATAATCATTGCTGTGAAATTGTTGGTTCCAACATCGAGAGGTGGATCAACCGTAATGGTTCTGGTAACATAATCGTATGATGTTATGACTCCTTCTATTTCTGTTGTTGGATTTCCAATTATTGGGTCCGATATGATCGCGTCTCCCGCGGCGCCCGTTGAGTCGGCCGCCGGAGCCGTGAGACACAATTTCATTCCCACGTAGGCATTGTTGTATAGTGCTTGTTCTCCCGTTGGAAACATTACCAAACTGGCGCGGGGGGTCGCAGTATTTGCTTGGAAATCGGCGGCAAAAGGTCGAGCTAGACCTCCATGGAATTCAACATTCGTCACCGTGCCAGTCGGCAGAAGAACACCCTCGGGATACAGCCCGTTTTGTCCGTCCGAAAATTGGGGAGAAATAAAAATCTGCCTGTTGAGGGAAGCTACATCGTCCTCGTATGATATTCCAACCACCGTCGTCGTTGGCATCAACGGCACTGTGATGTCTGGAACACCAGCACCTCCCGTCACGGTGAACGAGCCCGTGACGCGAGCGCCCACGTTGACCATGCAGTCACAGTTGGTTAATAAATCTGCTGGGACTGCTGGGGGGGACGATATACTATGACATGCAGTATTGTCCGTCACAGTTCCAATCTGTGTCAGAAGCAAATCTTTGTAAGCAATGCTTCCGTCAGCGCCGGGAATTCCAGATACAACCACTTCTTTGTACATCTGCGAGCCAAAAAACGGTTCAATGAAATCTCCGATTTTGAGCGATGGCATTCCGCTACCCAACAAGCCTGGCGCATCTTCCCCTATGAAAAAAGTTGTTCTGGAAGGATTCAAAGGATACAATTCAGCAGCGTCTGCCGCTGATGCGGGGTTATCCAAATTGGTATCAACTTGCGTCACAATCAAAAAAGCCGGTTCGTCTGTCCCTACTGCTGGATTGTTGGTGATCGAAACGCAATCTCCCGGCCGATAATTGTCTCCTCCCGCAACTATTGACACGCTCTGCACAAATCCACCGGGTTGGGGAGTGCCCGTGTAAACGTCGTCAACCGTTACCGTCAATCCTGTTCCACCGCTACGGCCATGTGCTCTGGTGAGTAGGACGGTGGCGGCAGCTGCATATCCGCGCCCTCCCAGATACACAATAACCTGCGTGGCGGGACCGGTATTCGTGGAATGCCTCGTGGAAGTGAGTCCGAGCAATGCGTAGTCTCCGGGCGGGTCAATTCGTATGGACAAGTTGTCTCCAATTTCCCATCGAGTTATCGGCCCGGTGGTCGGACGGGAAAGAACCGTTTCTTGCAGACCTGCGGCGGCCGCCCCGCTAACGGCCGGTTGGCCGGTGAGATCAAGTGTCACCAAATGGGCATCTCCGTCGTAACTTTCTATTTTTCGGTATTGACCCTTGCTTTCGTTGATTAAATATTTTCCAGTATATGCTTGATCTGCATCGGACCCAAATTGGACAAAAATCTCACCGCTCTGGGATGGAATGACCGTGTTGGGAGCGGCGGCTTCGTCTGTTATTCCCGGCCGGGTCATGGTCTGGATGTAAAAAGGCACCGTCGTGAAACCGTTGACCGGAATTTGCAAGGGTGAATCCAAAATAATTTTGGCAACCCCGTGACCGACGTATTCGTAACTCAGAATTCTTGCTTTATTATTCAAAATGGCCAAGGCATCTGCTGCCGGCGGAAGGGCAGAATAAGGATTGTATTGAGCAATAATGCACCCGTTATAGGCGCCAATTTGCTGCAACAGCCAACAAACCTGGGGGCGATTGGGAGGCGCGGGTTGCGATGAGGGCACGTACTGTTTTACGTAAAACGATCTGTTGTCACTGGAGGGGTCAAAAAGAAGCACCGTTGCGACGACCGTTTCCCTCTGCCTGCTCAGTTGTGTGGTGGACACTTGTCCTATATTTTTGACCACCGTGGATGGTACTCCTGTGAATGTTTGGACAAATCCCGCAATGTCAGCGAATTCATTCAATGTGTATAAGTTCCACGGTGCCTGGGTCTCCCCCGGAACGATATTTGCTTGCATGGAAACTGCATCGGCCATTGCCAAGGGATCTGTTTGTGCGGCGCGCGCAAACTGCACTTCGAATTCGCCTGGGCTGGGAAATTTTTTTCGATCACGATAGGTTGAATCTATCTCAATGTAATTGGTTGGATTCATCTTCTTTTTTCTAAAGACTTTTATAATTTAAACCGACACCGCAAAATTACAAAAATTACAAAAAATCTCGGCGTCACCGATTCAACGCGAGGAGCAAACCGCCAACAACCGCGAGGTTGGCCGTGAAGCCCAGCATCCGAGTGGGACGAGGCCAAATTTTGAATAAAAGAGTAACCAAAATGGTAAAAAGCAGGAGCGCTGTTAAGGCCGTCCGGCGCAAATGCATGGCCGGCGGACAATTGACCGCCGCTGCAATGACTGTGAGAGATGCCACAACCTCCACGATTCCGGCCAAAAAGTTAAGGCCTTGAGAGGCGTCGCCGGTTAATCCCAACTTCTGAAGCTTTTTCTTCTCTTTTGCGCCACCGGAAGCAATCTTGTTGACGCCGCTGTAAAGAAACATCAAAACTAGCAATATTTCGGCCACATTTTGTTGGCCCGCGTGACGTGTCATTTGCTTACTTTACTTACTTTACTTACGGCTGGAAAAAATTCTATTTTTCCAGTCCAAGCAATAAAAGCGCCAGTACCGCGCCAACAAACACGACGATACCAGCAGCCCGGGGACGAGGAATTGAAAAGTTTTCAAAGTTTTCGCGCAAAATTTGCGAGGACAGCGGGACTTTCCTCGCGCCGCCTCGAGCGGTCATGCACGGCCCGCCTCCCAAGCTTCCATTGCAACGGGAGCCGGTGGTTTCCAGCGTGCCGCGGGTCGAAGCGCCGGGGACGCCAGACCAGCTTCCGACGCTCATCAAATCGTAGGGCGGAATCGCACCCAGGGGCCACGTTCTTCTCAAATTTTCTAGACGATTGTTCGGTAACATTATTTCATAAGGTTCTCCCATTTTACTTTTACCAATGTAAAAGCAAAATTAAAGTAAAAAGGATTCTTCACGAAAAAAATGCATGCAGTGAGGAAGTTAAAATATAAAACAAATAAGTTAAAATATAAAAGAAACATGCCAATGTTCAAAATATACGAAGACAAACCCGACAAACCCGCGTCTGCCAGGCGCTTGTTTGAATCTCCACCAAAAAAAAGGAAAAGATCTCCCGCGAAATCTCCCCGCAAACGGAAATCTCCCCGCAAACGGAAATCGGCGGGTGAAAAAGCATACTTAAAGTTGTTGGGTAGGAAATCTCGATCCAAATACACAAGGGGAACATTGAAATACAAAAAAGAGATGCTCACGGGCGATTTGAATTGGTACACGAAACTCCTTGATTCAATGAAGGTTAATCAATGGAATGCTGCTAAGGTGAAAGGTTACAGACGTGATAAAAAAATCATACAAGCGGAAGCAAAGCGAGTTGAATTAATGCAAAGACGCGAAGATCGGGAGAAGAAAAGGAAGCGTGACGTTCTCAGGAAAATGAGATGAACGGTCCAATTTTCATACACACACACTTGGTCACAAGGTTACAAAGCATGAAAATTACATTATTACATTACTACATTATTACATTGTTACATTATTACATTATTACATTGTTTATATGGCCATGTATCCGAACAATGCCGATATTTGTTTGTAGGGATTGGCCGGTTCGGGTGGGAAATTTTCTTGTTGAATTGTTTTAAATATTTCACCATTTGGCAATCGAATGGTCATTTTTAACGCATCGCTTGGTCTCATTTTTATGGTCAACCGTTGGGCGCCGCCGGTCAATCGAATAAATGGGACAAAATTTGGATCATTGATGTCCGTTATTGCAACACGAAACGTAGCTTTTCGAGAGTTCGGATTGTTTGAATATAAATTTATTTGGCGCGAGGAGGACGAATCCGTGACGTTTTCCAGTTCAACATACAAATAGGGATAAAACGCGATTTTTCCGCCTGATCCTTCACGTCCGAGGATCGGTGCGTTTGGCAAAATCAAATTGAGCAGATAGATCATGAAACATCGACTTTGTTGCTCGCTGGTGGTGCTCACCGTTGAAGTCATCGAGGAGGCGCCTTCGTATGAAACAGAATTGGAAACGGCCTGGCGTGCGAAAACGACCTGGGGGCGTCCAAAATGAAGCGGCAGTGGACTACTGAAATTTTCTGTCGTTGTTGCTGAATAAATTTCAAATTGAGATCCCTGCCGGGCGCCAAGGACAAGGACGGCGTTATTTGCCACAGCGCCGCCCAGCGATACCAATCTGCCATCCGGCCCGCTAAGAATCAAATCTAAATTATTTCCTCCGGCGGTTATGGTCGATGATCTCACGTAGGTTCCCGTTGGCAAAACCACGGGCGTTCCCGCGGGAGATTCCAAGGATGTGACCACTCGACCGGCAAGCAGCTCAGTCGTTCCGTCCGTGGTAGTGAACGATCCGTCCGGTGCTGTAGAGTTTATTGAACCTGTCACAACCACGGGCGGGCCGCTGCCGCCCGAGCCTCGAAAAACAACCGGGCCCGGTTGCCACGGCAATAATTCCCACGGAAAATCGACGCCGGCGGTTTTGGATTTGGCGTCATAGCTCGTAATCAATCGCGTTTGGTAACGTCCCGCATCATCGCCCACCGTCACATACAGACCAATATAATCGCCATTGCACGTGCTTGCTCTGCCTTCGAAGGGTGGAGCAGATGGAAGATCCGGAAACGTTACCGTTGCCGAACCAGCAAGGATATCGCGCGTCAAAAGTCCGGTGTACCGTGCATATCGCAAAATTTGACGCGATTCGCGCGGCGGCAGCAACGTGACAGTGTTTGCCGCGTCAAATAGCGATGAATCAAGGGGAGGATCCACGGTGAATTGTCGTTGAGACGGGTCAAAACTCGTAATTCGACCGCGAGCGATAAATGATGGATTGCCCGTTTGAACCCACGTTACCCCGCGTCCGACGATTTGAAATCCAAGATACGCATTGGAGTATTGGGGGACGCAACTCAACACATTGCCCTGGGGTAGTGGTGCAGTGACGAAATCGTTGATCACCATGGTGCTGCCATCAGAAGCCGCGGTCATTTGAATGGAAAATTTCTTGCCTGCTCCTCCTTGAATGGAAAACGCGACATTATTTGTGCTCGGCAGCGGAACTCCTTGGGCATCCACTTGGGATGACAAATGAATCTGGCCAGTTGCGAATGTAATTCCAACGACTGTGGCATCGTTGGAAAGTTGAAGAGGACTTTCGGCCAGAGTTCTAATTTTGTCACCCACATTTATTCCCAACAGCAATTCGGTTGTCGCCGAGAGAGTGGCGGGGACGCCTGCTGTCTGAGCCACAAAATTTCCAGTTCCTCGATTGCTGTACACATTTCCTCTTCCAATATCAACAAACATTCCGGGTTTCATCGAACCACTTTTGAGGCGAAAACTCGAATGCGACGGTCGGCGAAGGTAATTGTTTTCAGCCAGTCGCACCGTTTGGAAAAAAATTTGGTCACCAATTTCCAAAGTACCGGCGGTGACCGGTGACAAATTTGTTACAGTGTAGGTTGATTGGGTGGCAGGCGGCACCGCAGGTGTGGATTCGACAACGGTACCCGTCGCACCCCTCAAAATTATTCCCGACACCAATATTGCGGGCGTTCCTCTGTATGGTCCTTGGATGAAAATGCCATCGCCCACAGGCACGCACCCCGCTTGAGCCGTGAAGGTGAACGTGGAAACGGGTGCGACGTACTGAACGGTTAGGATTCCCGACTCGCCCCTCAACCCCCCTTGCTCGGAATCCCAGCCAATGAGTGGATAACTTCCAGGCGGTTTCAATCTAATGGATAAGGCATCATAGGGTTCCCACGCAGTTTCGTTCGCATTTTGATAAGACAGCAGCTTCAAGGTTCCGTCATAACTTTGGATTTTTCGATATTGCTGCCGCGAGTCGTTGCTCAAATATCGATCGACGTAGGCATTATTTGCATCCGAACCATAAGGCACAAAAAGTTCCCCGCTCACCGGAGGCACCGTCGTTAAAGTCGTCGGGGCGGGTGCGGGGGGGGTGGCACCAGCAATGCTTGATACGTTGGCTTTTCCCATTGTGAAAATGCTATATACCTCCGATGGTGCAATTCCCCCACCGTCGGGTATGAATTCTAGAAAAGCATCGACGATAATATTGGCTTGACCTTGACCAATCGGCGTGTATTGGAGAATTCTAACGGTGTTATTTATAGTAAAATTCTCCACTGCTACATCATCGGCCGTCGGACCTGTTACTCGCGCCTCGTACGGTTGATGAGATGAAATCAAACACCCATTATAATGCCCTAATTCGCGGGACAAGATATCATCGACCGCCTGTTGGATGACCAACTCCCTCCCCGATCCTCCAATCAAACGCACGCGAATTTGCAACACATCTCGGGTGACATTATCATTGGGCCCGTTTCCCGCGACCGTTTGAGTCGCCGTTTGGCCAAGAGTCTGGTTTGCCGAGCCTATCGATGGAATGGCTAAGTCGTTCAAGGCATAATTATTCCAAGAAAAAAGTGTATTGGGTGCCGGCACTATGCTTGATCCAAGAGCAACAGGATCGCGCATGTGAAGGGGGTTGTTGCTTACGCCCGTTGAAAAAGGAACGACGAATTGGGCAGCGTTGGGATATTTCTTCCTGTCGCGATAACCCGAATCAAATTCTAAATATCGGAGTGCCATTGTGGTCCTGTTTGTTTTACTTAACTTACTTAATTTATTCCTCTAACTACACACTGTATGCGTTGGTTGCACGGACATTACATCGTTGCGGTTAAAGTTACGGTTAAAGTTACGGTTAAAGTTACGGTTAAAGTTACGGTTAAAGTTACGGTTAAAGTTACGGTCAAATTTAAAGTTACTGTCAAATTTAAAGTTAAATCGATGTAAATAAATGACAAAAACATCAACGTGGGAATCTGCCGTTACGGTCGGTATCATTGCCCTATCTGCATTGGCGAATCTCGCATTGGTTTCCGCGACTCGATTGCACATTCGTCCTAATAACGAGGAACCGATGAATCTAATCAATGTAGGCAATGTAGGCAATGTAGGCAAAAAAGAAACAGCGCCGGAGGGAGAAGCACGCCGAGAAGCGAGGTCTACACCACAAACCGGGGGCTGCCGTCTCTCCTGGGACTGCGGCAAGGGGGAGGATTGCACGGGGTCTGTTTGGGATAGAATTTTAAAGAAAGGCGCGTGCACAAAAACCGTCATCGATGCCGAGCCTGAGCCGGTTGTGACTGAGCCCTCTGCTAGGGAGGCTGCGGAAGATGAAGCCTCCCTAGCAGAGGCTGCGGAGGCATGGCAACAAGGACAAGATGCAGTTATTGCTGCATGGGAACAAGAGTGTCCAAAATTATCAAACGATGAGTGTGAAAAAACAAAGCAATGTGAAAAACGAGATGGCAAATGCACAGTCAACAAACCACAAATTATATATACGATGAACCTGAACCCTGTGCCGACGACTGAAGAACGAGCACGAGCACGAGCACGAAAAGAACGAGCACGAGAAGAACGAGCACGAAAAGAACGAGCACGAAAAGAACGAGCACGAGAAGAACGAGCACGAAAAGAACGAGCACGAGAAGAACGAAAAGCAGAAGCAAAAGAAAACCTAGAGAGCGCGGCCGGCGCCCTGGGGCTTACACTAGAGCCGGGGCATCCAAAAATCCCAAGAACAGTTCATGCTTATCCGGCTCGTCCGGCCGATGGTGACGATTACTCGGGGAGCGGTGACCCTATCCGAAAACGACGCAATGGTCAAAATAATGATTCAGTTTAAGTGCAAAGACGAGAAATATAAAAGAGGTAAAACAAAATGAGCAATCCTGATCAATACATTGAACTTTGCTCAGCCCACAGAGACCGCGTCACATATCCCCAAGCAAGCGACTTCGAAGTGACCTTGTCGGCGGATGGCAATATGACACCGATCAATTTCATCGATGGCATATCCAATCAAGCCGTTGTCGTTCCTGCCGCACCCACCGGGTCAATTCCAGACCCGTGGAATTTATACGTCCTAAATTCATGGCAGCATGCGTATTTCGATAATGCGACCGACGGGCGTGTAAGCGTTCCCGAATCCCAAACGGTTGAACTTCGCGTTCAACTTCTCACACAGTCGTCCGACAAAACGAGTTTTTACGTTCAAGGCATCATCGATTCGAGACCGTCTGCCGTCGGGAACAGTCAAGAAGCAAATATTTTGTTACAAAGTCCTGGAGCCTACGATGGAGCCATTATTTCACAAAGGAGTATTTTTTCAAACGCTGCCCCCACAAACAATCAATCAACGATTCGTTCTTCGACTTTTGTTGGAAATAATACCATGTTAATAGTGGTTGAAACTCCCTTGTTGTCATTCTTAACAACGACCAATTTTTTCATACAAACAATGACTCGACCAGGGGTGGCTGATGCGGCTGGCGTTATTCCACCGTCCACGGGACAGATTTTCGTTCCCGGCGGCGTCGACATGGACAATGCCTACGAGGACTGGTACATTGTCAATGAAACCAGGAACGATTGGCAGAAAATAACACAGTACGATGGCTTTTCTCACCTCATAACGCTCGAAACTGATGTCCCCCTTTGGAGATCTTGGGATTCGGTTTCCATCAGAGTCGCACCTCCCGGTGAGAGTTTTGCGGTGGGAATAGATGATGACAATGTTGATATGCTACCATCGCCATTGAATCCATCGGGAGGCGCCACCAAAACAATTTTTCACATTTCACATTTGCCCCAGAAAAATACACCGGCCGGCCAAGCCACCGTCATCGGCGGGACGCCCCCGGCACGGTCTTGTCGACCGGGCGACTATCTCGAAATTTTGTTTGGATCAGCCACATCGTTCGAATTCGCGAACCAAACCGCAGCAATAGGCGCAACCACAATGACCTTCGCACTGCAGGCGCAACTCGTGGGATTGAACGTCGGTGATCAAATTGTCGGATTAATTCCCGAAACCGTCGACAAATTAGGAACCGGAACGAGAATAACGGCATTCAACAACACAACAATTACTTTTCAACCTCCTTTGTCAGCGGCGATCGTCGCCGCCGATCAATTTGCAATACAGGGTGGCGGCGCCAAATATTTTTCGGTCCTAGTTGACTCCACCAACACCAGCACCAACCAAATTCTTCTCGATGTGAATTCCCGACCCCCGTTCGACAACGCATACGCTGGCATGAAAGTTCTATGGCCCACAGGGTCTTCCACAAATTTCATTGCTGGATTTTTATCCGTTGATAGAACTGGAACGGTCTTGCCTTTGGCGGTCGGTCAGGGCTCTGCAAATGACCCAGCCACCGCTCCCTGCATCGTCACGGGATACAATTCTGCAACTGGAATATTGTCAATTGACCCCCCAATGCCCGCCGCTCCAGGTCCCAACAATGCGGCGGGCGATTGTTCCCTGATGATTATTCCCTTCAGGGAAACTAGAAAAATATCTAAATATGTTCAATTTACCGGCGTGGCCGAAGCGATCACGGAAACAACGATTGTGCTGCCATCCCGCAGTATCGCTCCTTATGTGGGCGAAGCAAGCAAAAGGAACGGTCACTACAATAAACTCTACATATCAATTACCAATTATCAATCCGGAGGCGCCGGCCCCGCTGTGCCAGAATTTCAAACCAGAACAGTGGTTCGATATGATGCAGCGACACGGCTCGTTACGTTTTCGGAACCCATTAATTTGACTGGTTTGACCGCCAATCCATCATTTGAAATTAATTGCGGTGAAGTGGCGGAAGCTTTCACCTCTCCCATTTCAATTGGAACCATCACAGGATTTAATCCGGCCGCCCCGCCAGCCGCCAATGCCCGGTCTCCCGCCAGATATCAGTCCACCAGTCAAATCATGAGAACACAAATTGATAATAACAGCCCCCTATTGTATTCGGGATCAATTGTTTCTCAGCAGTCTGCCGTGTGCTATTCCATTAGATTGGTCAATTTGATCATTCCAAATGCTCCAATCCTGGGAGGTCTCGGCGGAAGAATCGCATTTTATCCTTATTTATATGTCAGACTCACACATAATATGTCATCCCCGTCTCGAGGCAATCCAACTTCTTTCTCTTCCAACAACCCGAACGCCAAATACCAGACTTTTAGAGTTCCCATCGATGATATTCCCGATCCCATTCAATCAAATTTTATAAAACTCAATTCAAATTATCAAACGGTCGCAGTTAAATTTAGACCCAATGACGCTCTCAGAGTTTCCGTGCATTTGCCGAATGGCGACCTCTTTAGAACAGTGCTTCATGAAAATTGCCCTCCCTCCATTCCGAACGAGCTCGCACAAATTTCTTACTGTTTTTCAATTAAACGATCAAACTAACAATTAAAAATATTAAACTATTAAACTATTAAACTATTTCGATACCAAAAACGTAACGCATGTAACGCATGTAACGCATGTAACGCATGTAACGCAGTATCGAAATTGAATTTTAACGTTGGTATCTTTTGGTTAGGAAGACAAACGTCAGAGCCGCCGCAGCATAAACAAAACTACCCCACGCCATGTCCAGAAGAGCCAAACGGAAGTTCCATCTGGAAAAAATTCCGCCGTTCGTGAGATCGAAAATTCCATAAACAACCAGTCCAAATAATAAACCCCACCGCAGAGCACTTCCAGTATCAACTGAACGCGGAAGGACAAAGACAAATAATCCCACGATCATTAGAACATATGCGCCGACGATCGATGCCATATTTGCTTCCAAATCGCTTCCTTGTATTTTTTTCACCAATGTTTTGTACTTTGGGCCCATGTAGAACAGAATCCACATGAGATCTGCAGCTGTTAAGATCGCAGCTGAAATAGCATAACGGGTGGTTTTATCCATTTATTTAAGCAAAGACATCAAATTCTTCTTTTTCTTCTTCTTCTTCTTCTTCTTTTTGTTTGGTTGATGGACGAATCCTCCCTCGCCGTCGACCTCGACCTCGACTTCCTTTGCTGCCTTTGCTTCCTTGGCTTCCTTGGCTTCCTTGGCTTCCTTGGCTTCCTTGGCTTCCTTGGCTTCCTTAGCTTCCTTAGCTTTCTTGGCTTCCTTAGCTTCCTTAGCTTC
>WLWH01001730.1_pt1 | contig 13580 bp, 19 predicted proteins | sample 6712741 | NCBI WGS metagenome assembly WLWH01 (sample SAMN12718694, study PRJNA515312) | sponge metagenome | isolation source: marine sponge | host: Mycale hentscheli | place: New Zealand: South Island, Marlborough, Capsize Point | collected 2003-05-01 | reverse complement strand
TCAACTGCGTCGGTGTCTTTCCACTCGTCGTAGTGTAGAACATTCATTGATGATAATACACAAACGAATGACTCTTCTTCAGAGTTGTGAAGTGCAATCTCTGAACATATCACATTGGACACTAGAACAAAGTCAGGCAGGTGACATATACAAACACTTTGAGCAGTACCTACCAACCTAGTATACAGTCATTCCTAACTCTACCTAGTTCTCTTGCACCCCAACTTTTCAACAAGTCCACACAACCGTATTGTGTTTCTTTTGTAATGCCAGTATCAGTGTGTAATTTTTGTTCTACAACAATTATAGGCTTGTGATGTTTTATAGTGTTTTCTCCGCCTTCGATTATCTGCATCTCATAACCTTCACAATCAATTTTAACATAATCTATACGATCAAAGTTGAAACCTAGTGTATCAAGTTTTTTCATTTGCACTTTGCCATTACCAACTGTATCTTTGTTGATATGCGAATGCCCTGTGTTTCCTTCTGTAACTATCATATCAATGGTAGTGTCGTTTGTGCCTAGTGCAATGGGCCATATTTCCATATTATGGTTATCTACATTTAAACGTAAGCATTCTTGAAATTCAACCACAGGTTCAATTGCAATTACACGGTCAAATTTCTGTGCAAGATCTCTACTCCAAAGTCCAACATTGGCACCAATGTCTATTGCGGATCCAAAGTTTTTTACAAAACCTAGACTTTTGTGTCTCACAGGCTCCTGATAGGTAGGCGGCCCACCCTTTTTTATATTTTTATCAATCATATGTGCAAAATGTGTGTCTTGGTCTGCAAACCACCATCCGTGTGCTTGATACATTAAAATTTTACCTCATATCCTATAACCATGCCAACATCGTCTTTAGTGGCAGCTGGTGCTACAAATACATTGCCGTAGTTAACTTTTATCATCGGAGCAATGTCTATTCGTTTGTAACCATGTACTAAACCGTATTCTATATCAAGTTGTTTGTATGTTGTACGTTTACCAAAGTATATACCTGCACGTTTATCACTGTTATGGTATATACCAGTAATGTAGTCATCAGAGAACTGATATTGCACATGTGGATGTACTGTTGCAAAATCGCCACTGAGTCCAAGATGTGTACTCACTGCAAGACTAAAAATTAAATTATCTAACACCTCTAACGCCTTTCCAGTATGGTAAATCAGTGTGTAACTTTATATCTCTTGGCTCGCTATGTCCGAAGGTTTTTCTCTCACCTTTCATGTGATCCATGTATTTGCCAAGTTCACTGTTTATAAACGGATGTCCTGCTAAACCTTTTAGATCTGGATCAGGATTTAGATTGTGAAAGTGTGCACCTCTGTTGTCTCTATAAAGTTTTCTTTGTACATCAAACAAATAACTGTCATGCCATTCAGGATAGTTAAACATAGTATCGTTTTTGTACATACTAGCAAAGTCCTCGACAAAGTCAGTACACATAGGATGAGTTTTGTGATATCCTACCCATCCGCATTCACTGTGATAGCGATCGCCTCTGCCTAAGTGTGTTATAACACAGTCTTTTGGCGAAACCCTGTCGAGGAAGTCCATTGTAATAGTACTATGTGTTAATGTGTCAGCATCAAGCCATATTACCCATTCAGTATCTATGTTTTGTATTGCATGATAAATGCTGAAAACTTTGTAACTGAAACGTAAACCTTGCCATTTAAAATGTTTGTTTGGTTTCCATATGCGTTCGTTGTGTGGACCTATTCCACCATTTGCTTCAGGATTGTCTTTGTGGCGTTTGATAAAACGTTTACAGTGTTTGCTATTTGCTATTAGATCAATACACCTTACATTAGGCTTTGTTATCCGTGGAGTACATGCTTCTGTGTACACAATTAGATCAACTTCCGCTGGCCAGAACTGTTCAAATGTACTGATACAACGTTGGCCATACTTATCAAGACCCTGTTGATTAAAGGTGGTAATTACTGTATAACATTTCATATGAGTATTTAACCTTTGATCAATAACATAGCATATTATCCTCAGCAGTGTGCTTTGAATAGCAAACCTGTCATGGAAGCATTCTTAAACAGCTGTCGAGGAGCTGGTATAACACCTGTTGAAAACTCACTCGACTGTGATGCTGTTGTTATATGGAGTATACTATGGAATGGCCGAATGAGCAAGAACAAACGGACATATGAACATTATCGTTCGCTCGGAAAGCCAGTTGTGGTAATAGATGCAGGCGCATTAGAACGTGAAGTCACTTGGAAAATTGCAGTTAACAATATTACCGCAGAAGGATACTATGGTCATACAGACAATTTAGATTGGGACCGACCTAAAAAACTTGGTGTGAGCTTACAAAAAAATAAACTGAATGACAATATCCTTATTGCGGCACAACACAACAAAAGCCTACAATGGGAAGGTATGCCTAGTCTAGAGGAATGGACGGTAGATCTAATACACAAAATTAGAAAATACAGTGATAGACATATTGTGGTTCGTTATCATCCTCGTTGTCCTTATTTTATACCAACACAACGATTTAAAATGCTGGTAATGAACAAAGTTATATCAAACTGTGTGCTTGAGACTCCAATGCAAATTGAAAGCACATATGATGCATTTAATATTGACTATGCCTATCACACTGTAATTAATCATTGTAGCGGCCCTGGAATTAATGCAGTGATTGCCGGATCCAATGTGCTGGTTGATAAAAAAAGTTTAGCATATCCAATGAGCATTAAACTGAAACAAATTGAGAATCCTCCGCAAAAACGTAACAAGGATCGATGGCTAGTAGAAATTAGTCACACAGAATACACAGTAGATGAGATAGCAGAAGGTTTATGGTTGACAAGATTAAAAAACGCACTGGAGTAGGCGAATACATTGACTGTGCATGTTTAATACATCACACATTGTATGATTGGAGTTATGTAGACAAGTTGTATAACAGTTTGTGTCGTAATCTTACACCTACTGTTAGATTGCATGTATACACAGAAAGCAACAGATTTGTACCTGCTAACTACACTAGACACGACATAGAAGAATGGGAAGGTATACGAGGCCCAAAAAGCAGTTGGTGGTACAAAGTACAGTTGTTCAATAGCAAACACTGGCCCAAACGTGCTACAAAAATGCTTTACTTTGATTTAGATACTGTGATTGTAGACAATATAGATTGGTTATGGCAAATGGATGCAGGTAAGTTCTGGGCACCTAGGGACTTTAAGTATCTTATGAAAAGCTCACGTTGGTGTATAAACAGCAGTGTTATGTGGTTTGACCCAAAACAATATCACTATGTGTATAAAAACTTTGACCTCAAAAGTGTTGTTAACAATCCACGTTGTCCATGGCACGGTGATCAAGACTATATCTATAGTCAGATAAAAGATGACGTTGCATTCTATGATACCAATAAAATTTTGAGTTATCGTTGGCAAGCACGTGAAGGTGGCTACGATTTTAGATATAGAAAACCGGTAAATGCAGGTAGCGAAACAAAGATTAATGCAGATGCAAGTGTTTTAGTATTTCACGGCAATCCTAAACCTCATGATTGTAATGACCCTTATATATTTCAACACTGGAGGTAAATATACTTTGTAAAGACATTTATCGATAGATAATACATATAAGGAATTAAAATGGCTAACAGAACAATTAAGATATTTGGATACAAACATTCAGCTGATGCTGCATTTACTGTGTCTTGGAACGGAACAGAAGTATTTAACGGCGCAATATCAGGTACTGTTGTCGATTATGCTGATGTGTGGGGAGAAGTAGAAGCAGTTACTATTGAAGAACTATGCGAGTTTACCTACAACAATGCAGATGATACTGCGGAATCTAACAATGCATTAAGCATTACAGTAAGTGCTGGTTCAGCAAGTGTTGGAAATATATACGATATCATCAATAATGATAATGCAATCTTTGAAGGTTATCCAGCAGATGGTAAACCGCCAGCAATTGAAATTGACAGCAAATACTATTGGGATTGTGGCGGTGAAGGTGTTTACCATGATGGATCAGCACTAAATTCAGATACAAACAATGCAATAACAAATAGAAATACTTTTGCAATAAATGGTAGTGCCGTTGCTGTGCCTGAAGGCGAACCATCAGACTATTCATTTGATGGATATCATCATCTTCTTATAGCAGGACAGGTATTTACTACTACTGTGCGTGTTTACAAAACACTGGTTGCATGTGTTGGTAATGCAAACTGGACCAAGTAAAAATTTTAATAGGCAGTTTCTACTGCCTAATATTTTTACTAGATAAATAAAAGTAACAAAAAGAATTCGCAAGTTGGGAGAAGGCGCCAACATGTTCGCTTATTTACTAAGCGGTTTAATCAGAACGTCCACTAGTTGGGCGTTTTTTTATGGCCAAAACAAATAAAAAGGTTGACTTATCCTTAAACTGTGTTATTATAACAGCATAATAAGGAAAAGGAAACAAGATGACATAGCCAGCAGTAAAGTGTAAGTAGTTGATTAAGGGAGAGCGGTGCTCGACAACTACAGAGGTTTACAAGTCAGGTAGGACTCAAGGAACCATAACACTCCAACTAAAAACTACCCGGTACAGACTGATCATCTGTACTGATTGTGCAAAGATCAAGTTTTATAACAGGAGCAAATATGTCAGAAGAAAATAAAATTAAAGATCCAATTTTAGATGCAACACCGAGGACGGCTAGAGATCCAGAAGACCAAGCGGCCTATGATGCATTCTTTGCTAATGGCGGTAAAGTAACAATAGTAGATAAGAATGCACGTTCAGAAACTTTTAGTGTTAATCCTTGGCAACGAGGAAAAGGTCGTCCAAAAGCAACTCCGCAATCTAAGGAGAAAAAATAATGTATTATGTGTTAGGCGAAAGTGCCGAAACAGGCGAATTTGAAGTATGGGAAAGTCTTAGTGCTAAAGAAGCAATGGCAGTGAGAAACGAATATATCAAGTTAGGATTGCAAACAAGATCAGGAAAAATGCCTGATAATCAATTAATAGGTTGACAAATACACAATATGTGTTAAGCTGTTTATACAGTTAGAAAACAACATTGCATAGGAGAGCTAGAATGCAAACACAAAAGAAAGATTCCAAAACTATTAATTTTGAAACTGATCAGCAGGTTATGGACCGTATTGCTACACGTTTTGATATACTACATGACATGACCAAAGCAGTAATTGCTGGTGATGTTAGAGCTATGATTGTTACTGGACCTCCAGGAGTTGGTAAGAGTTATGGTGTTGAAAAAGAATTAGACAAAGCATCGATGATGGATAACATAGCAGGTCGTCCTATCAAGTATGAAGTTGTAAAAGGTGCAATGACTGCACTTGGTTTGTATGCTACACTATATAGACATGCAGATGCTAATCATGTGTTGGTATTTGATGACTGTGACAGTGTGCTTATGGACGAACTTAGTCTTAACATTCTAAAGGCCGCACTTGATTCAGGTAAGAAACGTGTTCTACATTGGAATGCAGATTCAAACAAACTTAGATCAGAAGGTATACCTGACAAGTTTGAGTTCAAGGGCGGTGTAATTTTTATTACTAATGTGAAGTTTGAGAACGTTAGAAGTAGAAAACTACAAGACCATTTAGAGGCATTGCAATCAAGATGTCATTACTTGGATCTAACACTAGATACTATGAGAGACAAGTTCTTACGTATTAAACAGATTGTTGCCACTGGTGAACTGTTTAAAGATTATGATCTTAGCAAGGAAATGGAAGGCGAAGTAATTGCATTCATGGATACTGTTAAGGATAAATTAAGAGAAGTCAGTTTAAGAATGGCGTTGAAGATAGCAGATCTTACAAAAGTAAGTCCTAACTGGAAACAGTTAGCAGAAAACACTGTGATGAGACGCAGATAGAACAGGTTGTCATATCAGATCTAGCTCCTGGACAACCTAAAGTGGGCAATGTTGAAAAATGTTGCCCACTTTCCTTGACTAATTGCAAAAAGTGTATATAATTAAAGTATGAGAACAGCAACACTAATAATCAACGATGAAGTAAATCTTAAGATATCAGGACTAGAGCTTGATGTTCGCAAGAAACTAGTGAATACTTTTAAGTATGATGTGCCACATGCAAGATACTTGCCAGCAGTTCGACTAGGACGATGGGATGGTAAAGTTGCATACTTTCAAATGGGAGGTAGTACATACTTAAATTTGTTGCCGGATATACTTCCTATACTTGAAGATTTTAACTACGACGTTGATATACAAGACAACAGAGAATACCAAACAGTATTCAAGTTTGATCCAGTGGCAGAAGATACTTACAGTGACATTATGTGGCCGAAGAATCATCCTGCCTCTGGCACTCCTATTAAGATGCGTGATTATCAAGTAGAGATCATAAACAGTTTCTTAAAAAATCCACAGTGCATACAAGAAGTAGCAACTGGTGCTGGTAAAACAATAATGACTGCAAGTCTAAGTGAACGTGTAGAAAACTATGGACGTAGTATTGTTATAGTACCAAACAAAAGTTTAGTTACACAAACAGAAGCAGACTATTCAAACATGCAACTTGATGTTGGTGTATTCTATGGTGATAGAAAAGAGTTTGGACATAAGCATACAATATGCACATGGCAAAGTTTAAATGTGTTGCTTAAAAACACAAAGAATCAAACAGTTGATATTACCATACATGAGTTTTTAGAAGATGTGGTTGCAGTGATAGTTGATGAAGTACACATGGCCAAAGCAGATGCACTTAAAACACTGCTAACTGGTGTAATGAGCAAGATACCATTGCGTTGGGGACTAACTGGTACAATACCCAAAGAACCATTTGAGTTTCAAGCACTGCATTGTAGTTTGGGTCCTGTGATAAATCAACTTAGTGCCAGTGAGCTACAGGAAAAAGGTGTACTCGCAAACTGTCATGTAAACGTAGTACAACTAATAGATCATGCAGAATTTACAAACTATCAAAGCGAATTAAAGTACCTATTTGAAGAAAAAGGACGATTAGATACCATTGCAGGCTTGGTTATTGAAGTAAATAAAACGGGTAACACATTGGTGTTGGTTGATAGAATAAGTGCTGGTACAGAGTTACTAAACAGAATGGGCGATGAAGCTGTGTTTGTAAGTGGTGCAACCAAAGCAAAAGCAAGACAGGATGAATATGATGAAGTGGCTACTGCGACAGGTAAAATCATTATTGCTACATATGGTGTCGCGGCCGTTGGTATTAATCTCCCACGTATTTTCAATCTTGTCCTTCTGGAGCCTGGCAAAAGTTTTGTACGGGTTATACAAAGTATTGGTAGGGGTATTCGTAAAGCGGAAGACAAAGACCACGTCCAAATCTGGGACATAACATCAACTTGCAGATTTGCAAAAAGACACCTAACCAAACGTAAAGCATTTTATAGAGAAGCAAACTATCCTTTTAGTGTAGAGAAGTTGGATTGGAATGCGTAACAAAGCGGAGAAATTATGAGAATACTAACACTAGACAATACTGTGTTTGATTTAGATACACTACCAGAAGAGATAGATGACCTACGTTTTTCAATCTTTGACAACAGTGATCCACAAAACCCAGATCACTTGTACATACCACTTATATTTTTAGAAACATTTAATTCGCCAGCATTAGTACTACGGATTGGCGATCAAACAATGAAAATGCCAATTGATTGGCAAGTGTTAATTGGAGAGCCAGAAGTAGGTGACTTAGAAATGCTACAACTTACTAGCATTAACGACAGAGGATTTAAAGTATTTCAGTTTAATCCACTAACCAGTTTTAGGCCTAGTTACATGGACATCGAAATAGTTGATGTGTACCAGGATGTAACATGGTATGTGCCTAAATTGAAAAATGGACAGATGTTGGCCGTTCCGGTCGAAGACAAAGACGATCCACGATGTGCGTACTTTGTGAAGGACATCAGTCGTAACTGTGAGATCGTGGATTATAATAAGGCGTGGTAATATGGAATTTACTAACGGCATATTCAATGTAATAAGAAACAAGATGAACGACAGTGCAATTTTGGCATTGATTTATACTTGCGGTCATGTTATAATAGCAATGAATGTTGTGTATTGGCTAACCGGCGCAAGCATATGGGAGGCTGGACTGGTAGCACTGGTTGAACCTTGCATCAATGGCATATGGTTTTATATATTACATAGAATATGGACAAAATACAATGAGCGAAAAACTTAGTATAGCAAATGAAATGCGGTGCTTGGATAACAAGGATCGCAACTTCTATGACAGTTTGACCGATGAAGAACGTAAAAAGTATTCAAACTTTCTCATGATACGTTGGAGCAGTGCAGTACAAGGTCCTGCAGAACTGCAGGAATACTATTTGGTTGCGTGTAACGAAAGACTGAACAAGCATTTTTTTGATATTAACAAGCACCAAAAACTACAATGGTTGTGTGCTACAAGTATTTCACCAGGTATGGGATCGCATAGACATCAGTGGATTGCACCAAAGAAAAAAGAAAAAGGCAACAACGAAGGAAAGAAAATACTGATGGAACTGTTTCCTGCAATGAAGTCTGATGAGATAGAACTGTTAAGCAAACTGATGACAAACAAAGAACTAAAGGAACACATGCGTGACAGTGGAGTCGCAGACAAAAAGTGAACTGTATAAATGCAAGTACTGCGAACGTGAGTTTAGAAAAGAAAGCACACTGGCAGTACATCTCTGTGAGCAAAAACGCAGATACCAAGAAGAAAAAGAAGTTGGTGTGCAAATTGGATTGCAAAGTTATTTAAAGTTTTACACCATGACACAGGGCAGTGCAAAACTAAAAACATACGCCGACTTTGCCACATCACCATACTACAAAGCATTTGTAAAATTTGGCAGACACTGTGTTGGTATAAACGCAATCAACGTGCCCAAGTTTGTTGAATGGGTAATCAAAGAAAACAAGAAACTGGATCACTGGTGCAAAGAAGCAGTGTATGATGAATACTTGCGTCAGTACATTCAAAGAGAAGCACTCACTGACGCACTACAACGTGGCATTGAGTATAGTATAAAGTGGAGTGAAAAAACAGGACATCCTGCACAGGACTTTCTACGTTATGGAAATGATAACAGTGTAGCATTTGCAATAAGTACTGGACGAATATCGCCGTGGTTGGTATTCAACTGTGAATCAGGACAAGCATACTTGGCAGACATGAATGCTGATCAAACAAAAATAGTATGGCCATGGATTGATCCAGACTTTTGGACTAAAAAGTTTAAAGACTATCCAGCAGATCAGGCATACTGTGAAGAAATATTAAAACAAGCAGGATGGTAAAATGCCTTTTTACACTGAAAAAATAACTATAACATTACCAGAGGAGAAGAACATGGGATTAACAAGACCAAAAATTGATCAAATGGAAGTTAGGAAAAAGCCTAAACTCAAAGACAATGACTTTATAATTGGCATGGTAAAAAGTGCAATACGTTTAGGTGCATGTTATATGTTGTTCACTGGCAACATAGAAATGGCCGCAGTTACGTTTGCTATTGCAGAATTTGCTGGTATAGGAAAAAGACTTATCTAATGAGTGCTGATGTCGACATAGACTTTGCTGACAGGCAACACATAATGGATCTAATCCAGTGTACTCCTGCTAGACAAAATGCTGAAGGTCGTAAACACAACAGTGGTGTTTATGTTACGCCAATACCTGTCGATGCACCCAATGGTTGTGCAAGTATTGACTATGAATATGCAGAACAACGCGGTTATTTTAAACTAGATTTACTTAACCAAAGTGTATACACATTGATACGTGATCAAGCACACTATGATACTATGTTGGCTAAAGAGCCGGAATGGCATAGATTACAAGATAAAAGTTTCTGTGAACGTGTAGTGCATATAGGCAACTACCACGATTTGCAAGTAGCAATGCAGCCTAACTCAATAGCTCGTATGGCAGCGTTTATAAGCATTATACGTCCAGGAAAAGCACACCTACAACACAAGCCATGGAAAGAAGTATTTGAAACTGTTTGGGATGGTGATGATAGTGCTGGTTTTGTATTCAAGAAATCACATGCAGTAAGTTATGCACGTTTAGTTGCATTACACGTTAATCTACTTTGCGAACCAGTGTAATACTTCTGCGTTTTACCTTTTTACGAGAAAGTTCTTGAAGGCTTGTGCTAGGGCCAAGTATTATATCCAAATCTTTGTTGATAAAAGTCTTAAGATAAGGCTTGAACTGTTCCCAATCATGTTTTAAGAATATGTTTATTGGTATACTGCGGTTAGATTCCCACCACCATTGATTTGCAAGTTCTAAAAAATCACGTTTAAGTTGCTCTTCGACTATCCCGCCAAAATCGTAGATTGTTGTTATTTGATCGTCACGGTTTTGTAGTATGCCAATGTATTAATCACTTGCATATGTGCAAAATGTAATGAATGGATACCGTTCTGCAATCTTTTCGAATAGCTCTACGCCCATAAATACCTAGTAATTGGAGTTAAAATTAATGTATTCTACCACCGTATATTTATATCAGCAAAAGCAACAGGTGCTATTACCTGACACCAGCGGTGCGTACTTTCAAAGGAGATGGCAACCAGTGTATGCTAAAAAATTAAAAGTCAACAGAGGAGTTGACAATGTCATATTGTTTGAATTTATCAATCAAGATCAAAAACCTGTTAACATCACAGGTAGCACAATCACATTTAGGATGATGAGTACAAATGGCGATGAATTACTGATAGCCGAAGATCTAGTGCATTTAAGCAGTGCATTTGGAAGAGCAAAAGTAACACTGTCAAGTGAGAAACTTGATCTAATAGAAGAACAAACTGCCACATACAGTTTAGAACGTGCAAGTGGTAACTTATATGAAGCGGTGTTTACTGATGCATATAGTGCAGGCAGAGGGCAAGTAGAGATAGTGGACAGTGTGTATCCAGACTTTGTTGAAAGTAAATTAATGATGTTGCCTTCACCGATTGGTTCACGTACTGCGGCAAACGGAAATAGAGTAAACACAAGTGCAATTTATACTGCTGAAAACACATTAACAACATTGCAACTAGACTTTGATAACTTTTCAGGTAATGTCAAGGTACAGGCCAGCGAAAATCAAATTGGTCCAGATTGGTACGATGTTGGTAGTCAAATTGAATACACAAATCAAAAAACTAGAAGCTATATCAATATTGACGGCAGACACAATTGGTTACGACTAGAACTTAATCAGTATGGCGTTAACGGCAATGCAACTGCACAAGTACAAAATGGAGCAGTAACTACGATCTCCAGCAATGGGTCAGGCAGTGAATGGGATGGTCCTGGCAATCCGCGTGTGAGATTAGAAGGATTAGGTTCAGGTGCAACTGCAACCACAACTGTAGACGGCGGCAAATTAGGCACTATTACACTAACCAATGGCGGACAAGGATATATAACAGCACCCGATGTTATTATAGACAATGGGGAAATTACACAAATAACCTATCGCTAGGAGAACACTTGCCCATAAAACGTTTGATTGCCATTGGTTGTAGTTGGACCTATGGTGCTGAGTTACCTGAAGAAACAAGATTACAAAAAAGTTATCCCGGACTAGTTGCAAAACATTATGGCTTGCACTTAGAAAACTGTGGGTATCCAGGAGCAAGCCTCGAAAGTATGCGGTGGGTACTAAGATGGCATGTGCAAAATAATACAAATTTAGATGAAATATTATGGCTTGTAGGACTTACTGAAAGCACTCGTGGAAGTTGGTACAATGCACTAGGCAATGATGCAGAATATAACTTTAATTTTAATCAGCCTGATAGACCTTGGAACAATCATGTGCATAGTGTGTGGCTTAAAGACAACGACCCTAGTATAAATCCTAGTTGGTATGAACTGGATAAGTTGTGGATAGCAAACTGCTATGATCCACAATGGGCAGAACAAAATTATTGGGAGACAGTTGCAACATTTGCCAGTCTACAAAATGTAGTACAATTTAATTGTCTTATTAATCCTTACAAGAATCCTAATGTAATAACCAATGACAGCAGTTTTAGACAAATGCTAAAACCAGAACATCTTTATCCAGGTAAACATCCAAATGAAAACGGACACAAAATTATATCTAAACACTTGATTAATCATATAGATTGTGCTAATATACTAGCATAATGATCGATCTATTAAGTTACATTCCACAGAAGCGGAAAAATACAAGTTCTGGTTGGGTTTCCTTTAATGCACCTTGTTGTGTACACAAAGGCGAGTCACAGGATAAACGTTTACGTGGAGGTATAAAACAACAAGATGATGACTGGAGTTATCACTGCTTCAACTGTGGCTTTACTGCAAGTTTTACTGCAGGGCGTAGTGTTGGTTACAAGGCACGTAAATTGCTTGAATGGCTAGGTGTTGATCCAACTGACATTGAAAGACTCAACTTAGAAAGTCTGAAACGTAAAAGTTTATTAGATTTAACTGCTGAACGTAATACAATTAAACAAAAGCAGATTGACTTTGACGAACAAGAAATACCCGCAGGTGTTGAACGCATAGATGAAAACAATAGAGAGCATTTTCACTATGTTGAATACCTAAAGAAACGTGGCATGGTATTTGGCTATCCGTTTCTAGTAGATAAAAAACGAGGACCAAGAGATAGAATTGTTATACCATACACATACAAGAACAGAATAGTAGGACATACATCACGTTACTTGGACAATCGTACGCCAAAGTTTATAAACAGTCAGCAACCTGGGTATGTGTTTGGTTATGATTTACAAAAGTCAGACTGGACCACGGCTATAGTTGTTGAAGGTATATTTGATGCACTGAGTATATCTGGCTTGGCATGTATGCATGAAACTATAAGCAAGGACCAGGCACAGTTGCTAAAGCAGTTGCAACGTAGAATTATAGTAGTACCTGATCAGGATCGTGCAGGATTAAGTATAATTGACGCCGCAGTTGAACACAAGTTTGAAGTTAGTATACCTGAGTGGCCTGAAGATATTAAAGATGTAAACGATGCAGTGGTGCGTTTTGGTGTAGCAGAAACACTACGCCAGATACATCAGTGTGCAGAACGTAGTAAGATAAAAATTGAAATGGCACGTAAACGCCTAGCGAGGATAGTATGATAGAATATACATATGATGTACAAAAATTATTCTTAGAAATGATGATGCATGATGCACAAAGTTTCTTAAGGGTACAGAATATTTTTAATGAAGAAAACTTTGACAGAGACTTGCGAGAAACTGCAAAGTTTATCTATGATCATGCCAATGAACACAAAACACTTCCAGATAGAGCACAGATAAAAGCAGTTACAAACGTCGAACTAATGGAGATTCCAGATCTAAACAGTGGACATACTGATTGGTTTTTAGAAACATTTGAAGCATTTACTAGGCGTACAGAACTAGAACGTGCAATACTTAAAAGTGCAGATTTGTTAGAAAAAGGTGAGTATTCACCAGTTGAGAAACTGATTAAGGATGCAGTACAAATAAGTTTAACAAAGGACTTGGGCACAGATTATTTTGAGGATCCTCG
>WLWH01001728.1_pt1 | contig 13591 bp, 11 predicted proteins | sample 6712741 | NCBI WGS metagenome assembly WLWH01 (sample SAMN12718694, study PRJNA515312) | sponge metagenome | isolation source: marine sponge | host: Mycale hentscheli | place: New Zealand: South Island, Marlborough, Capsize Point | collected 2003-05-01 | reverse complement strand
TTAGAAACAATAACTTATTTCAGCACATGAACCCAGGCAGTGAGTTTATAGAATACTTACATGAGAAAACTTTTTTAAGACCTCACACCAACATAGTTACTGTGGGTGGAGGCAATGAAGTAGCCGCATGGGGCAAACGTGACAACGACGGCACTGTTACTGTGGATTCACAGGTAAACACACCCGTTGGATTTACCAAAACTGAACACGAATATATAAATTTAAGTCACACAGAGATATTACAAAGTGACAAAGTGAAGGATCTTATTTCAAGGATAGCACATGACTGAAGAACAACTGCATGGTAAAGTTGAGGAACTAAACATGCACATCAAGAGCTTGGAGTCAGATCTCAAAGATCTTACCAGACAAAACTATGAGCTCATGAAGCGTATTAGTGAGTTAGTTGACTTACTAAGATCTAATAATATTAGCCTGAATTAATTTCTTTAACTACTACACCAAATTGGGAATCTTTTCCAGAAGCAGTTTTGTCTGCAAAATATAATTCCTTCTGTGCTCTGAACAGAGAGTTAATATCACCGTATGTCAAACTACCACGTTTAACTTCATCAAATACTGATCTGAGGTTCATGTCATCAGTAGCAGTAAGCAAAGCAATTTCTGCTTGGCGTCTCTGATAAAGATCTTCGTTGTACACCATGGCACCACCAGGCTTCTCTGCGGCAAGCACCCAACCTGACATAATTCTGGGAACATTGGCCATGATAGCATTGCCAGCCGTTGTGCCTTCAGGTGTGCCTGCGCCAAACGCATCACTGGCACGTTTCATTTCTTGTCCCACGTTGCTGTTCAAGAACTTCTCAGGGCCGCCTATGCCGTCTACAAAACTGGTAAGTCCATTTTTTTGTGTGTCACCCAGTGGCAAGTTGCCTAATTCATTTTGTAATTCTGAAAACTGTGTGTTGAGTTTACCCGCGCCTAACAGTGCTGATGCAGGGTCTGACAAGCCGTTACTAAAGTCTACAAACGTGTTGCCATCTTTGTCTGAGATAGCGATACTTGGGAACATGGGATCTGTAGGATCAAGTCCAGCAATGTCTAAACCTTCGTCTGCAAACTTTTGTTTTATTTGATCAGTAGGCAAATTTTCTGCCAAAGCATCTCCCATGATGCCCAGAGCCTGATCTTTGAGACCTTGTATGTTGCCTGTGAGTAGGTCTGCCATGAGAGCGTCTGCGTCAATGCCATACTGAGATAATTGTGCTTCCAGTTCTGTGAGCTTGCTATCTAAGCCTACTATTTCTTCTTCCAACTGGTTGCTGGTTGGGAATCGTATGGGAGGTATAACAGCACCAAGCATGTCAAGTGCTATGTCAATTCTTTGTATGGCTGATAAATCGCTATCAAACAGTGATGTTACATTGTTAAACACGTCACCATATTCCTCATACTCTGGAAATTGTTCTTTGAGATCGTTTTTAACTTGATCAACTTCTGCCTGGAACTCTCCCTCTGCTTGGTTATAGGCATCCTTGACTTGGTCTGATGCGCTCTTTAATTGGTTGCCTGCTTCGTCCACATATCCCAAGCCTTTCTTAACAACACTTTCGCCTGTGTTGGGATCAGTGACTACTACATCACCTGGATCAGGATTATCAGGATCTCCTGAACTACCGGGCGGTAAAAATTCTGCCAACTCCTGATTGAATTCTGTGTCTGATGCTTTCTCAACGGGATCATATTGTCCGTGTCCACTGTAAGGCTCAGGTGTCATGAGCTTAGTACAAATGGTATAGATGTCTAAACTAAGTGAGGTGTCACGTTTACCTTGTGTAGGGAAGGCACTGACTCCCTCACGAGCCGCTTCACGCTTAAATTCTGGAGGTTCTGAATCCACATCAGGCAAAGGCTTGCCAGCAAGTCTGGGTGCAGGAAATGCTATGCCAGGTGCTACTGGTGTAGGGGGACTAGTGTTTAAGTTTATCAGTCCACCGCCTGCGTTAATTAATGGTGCCGCAAAATTTATCAACGCAGTGCTTTGTAATTGTATAACACTAGTAGCGTGAGCTACAATCATGCCTGGCCCCAAACTAGTTAGGTTAATAGCCGCGCCGTTAAGTGGATTAGCACCACTGGCTTGTATGTTAGTAGCACCGCCTGAGTTGATGTCAATGTCACCACCACCTGCTGTTAACCTGACATTTCTGTCACCATACATCATTAGGCTCTGTTTGCCAGTTATGTTTACTCTACCGCCTGTGCCTAGTGTGGGCAGTCCAAATGAGCCCAGTGCTTCCTGTACAGCGCCGCCTACATATTGTGCTCCACGTTGATCGCCTGCGGCTTTGATGTTTACATCACCACCCGCTTCCAAGTTAAGGTTTTGATCTGCACGAATGTTAAAGTCGCCTTTGGTTCTGAGGTGTACACCTGACTCAGCAAAAAAGTTCATGTTGCCCATGGCGTCCATTTCAAACCAGGCATTACCACGTTTGTTGATTATGTAGATGCTACCGCCGCCATCGTCTGACATCAGTATCTGATTACCACCACCTGTGCGTATACGGATGCCTTTGTTGCCTAACTTGTCATCCATGATGAGCTGATGGCCGGCCAATCTAACTTTGTCTGTGAAATCTGCGCGATTTTCTGTGGATCTAGGGTCCCAGTCTCCGGGAGTCACAATACCAAAAACCTTACTGGGTGATTCTCTGCGAGCACCTGAACTACCAGCACCCCTGAGTGGATCTAATATGAGTCCTTGCTTTGTTATCCACTCGGCAATGTCGGCGTGCATGGGTCTGGGTTGATTCTTGCTGTGGTCTCCTGGATTGGCTTTGAGATTTTTCTCTCCCACTGGTGCGTTGATGGCAGGATCGCCGTAACTTATACCACCAGGGAAACCTGGTACACTGTAGTTGTACTGATCTTTTACCAAACAACTTATGATCACAGGAAATTTAATATTACCTTCAGCAAATGTAACTAGGACATAGGTACCGGGATCTGGTGGTACCATCCACATGCCATAGGTACTTTGTGAGTTGGCGTAATCTTTTTCGTCTTCGCCCCTCTGGCCACGATATGTTTGTCCCCAAAATGGTGAGCCCCACTCACAGTTAAACCAGTTTGCGGATACATCGTCCTTGTCAGGTGCATCAAAGAAGCTGGGTATAAACACAGCAATCCTGCCACGGCGTTGAGCATCTTGTGTGTCCCTGGTTATACCCATGAAAACACCCAAGAGTTTGCCTTGCATCATTTGTTCTTTGATGCGTGGATTAGATATGCTTAGTTTATTGCCGCCACTGCCCTTCATGATTTCTTCTCTAACTTATAACTTGCTAAACTTTCGATCTTTACAGCAGATACATCAGTGGTATATAAACCTCCTGAGAAGTTATGTGTGGCTTTGATAATTTTGTACACTCCTGTAAAAGTATGTGATGTATTTGTATTCATCCAATAACCTGTGTTAAGCAAACTGTCCTCGTCGCGATAGTCAAAGTCCCAGGGTCTGGGTGCCGCTATCTCTAAAAACAAATAGTTATCGTCAGTTCCAAAGTAAGCATAGTCAGGCTGGCTACTCTCGTTGCTGTCTGAACTACTTTGCGCCGCCTGTGTGTTGTTGCTCTGTCCTTGGCTGGTGTCATATCCCAAGTACCAGGGATCACCTCTGATGCTCATTTCTAGTTTTCTTAAAAATGCTTCACCAGCAATCTGATTGATAACTTGTCCAAAAATAGTAGTTGATTGTGGAATTTTATGATCCACAGTTACGCCCTCCACAGGGTTTACACTAGGAACATCTGTATCTTTTTCTGATGTATCCATTTGACTCTGTGAATCTGGTCGTTGTATGTCGCTAACAAATCCCAAACTCTGAAGGTCACCAACGTCTATGCCGTTAGTGCTATCCACAGCGAAGAAGTCTTCTGAATACTGATAACCACTTTGCTCTGGAGAGTAGTCAGTAGGTGGACCCTCAGTTACATTACCTGGATTAATTAGCAAGTTAGTTGCTAAATTTCTAAGTGTGGAGCTATCAATAGCATCCAAGAATTGGTTAAGCTCGTTCTGCGCACCAGTTTGTATGGCTTGTTCCAACTGGTCTAACTGAAATTGTGAGAAACCTTGTTGCTGTAGGGTAGCAGTAAAACTTTCCAAACCTCCTTGTAATCCCGAAAAATCTCCACTTAATAAACTGCTAATAGTGTCTTTAGCCAAGGCATCGAATCCGTCTTTAAGAGAACTAAGCAATCCACTTGGACTTGTATCTTCATCACCATCTACATTATCAGTCTTTTCTTTAGAAGTAGCACTGTCAGTTGTGCCTACTAAACCTCTGCGTGGTGTCATTAATAGTGCTACACCATTGTCATATTGTATGTCTAGACTCATAATCTGATCATTCATACCAGTAAACAAATACTGATATGCTTTTCTGAGATTGCCACTATCTACTAGTTGTTCGAATCTAGTTCGTACCTCTTCGGGTGTGAGATTTTCATTCTCTTCGGGTATTACAAATTGTCTGTCACTAGCAGTGCGGTACAACACAGGTCTGTATATAATTTTGTAAGCGGCTTGATTGGTTCTCAGATCTAGACCTATGTCCTCTATGCCCGCATTAATTTTTAATCTTTGCACAAATGCCTGTTCCTTTCTGCAAGCCTGATCGTCTATCTCGTCGGGATTCTCTTTTCTGCTATGACGGAATCTGGCTTCGGGGCACATTGCAAGAATCTTGTTCATGATATCTTCCATGCTTTCGCCAATTTTAAAGTTAATGACATTTGTGATCTCATCGTCAGTGAGCTGTTCGGGATCGGCGTTGGGGTCTGTGGATTCTTCTATGCGTTGCTCGGCAGTCTTTTCACTACCAGCGTCAGCCTGGTTGAGTGGTGCTTTGGTGTCGTCGCCAGTGTTTACGTCAGGCAAGATTAAATTTTCATCTGTAATCAATACCTTGTTTGGGTCTGATGTATTGTCATCTGAGGCTAAGAGACCAGACAAGTCAAACAATACTTCATCCTTGACTTGTTTGTCATTGTTGTTTTGTAAAAACTTGTTTATGCCATCTTCCACGCTTTGGACCATTTCAGTAATAGTCTTGCCTCTGGCAGTAATACCCTGTCCCAGTCTGTAGCGTCTGTCAGTAAACGCTTCTGTTTCCTGAAACCTGCAGGTAAAGTCATAGGAACTACCAGTGTCGTCCATGGTGCATGTAATGTTGCTGGGTATGATCTTCCAGCGATAAGGTCCCACAATTTCTGCTAGTTGTCCACCCTGCTCAGGATCTGTGGGTATGGTAAAATCGTCCTCGTCAATGTATCCCAGGAAACTTATTTCCAAATACAAATATACGCCCTGTGTTCCTTCCACACCCAGAAAACTTCTGGCTAACACAATCTGATCAAGCAAGTCTGCTCTGTTTGGTTGCTTTACAGTAAATGTAACTCCAGTTGCGGCGCCGCCCACAGATGTAATACTGAGATCATCTATGGTGTTACCAGCAGTTACGCCAGTTTGTGCTATAACCACAGTCTGGTCAGGTGAGCTAGTAAGTGTACTACTAGAGTTACCAGGCGCGCCTACATTTTGTCTGGCAGTGTCAGAACTTTGTGCCGCCTCTCCTGGTTGAGAAGTATTAGGATTTATCAAATACAATTTTATATTGTATGTGCTACTGCTGTACTCATCCAGAATATTTCCAAAGGCTTCGCCAATGTACGGGTTAGGGTTTATGGGTACTTGTCTGGGTCCCTGAGGCATTATGCGCCCCCGTTTCTATTACTCAACAGTGATACTTGGTCACCCAAAGCACTGATAGATCCAGCACTGGGTAAAAAAATAATTGTGCCTGCAACAAAATCTCTGAGAGGGTCTTTGATGACATCAGGATTTCTTAGTGCAAATACCCACCACAAACGACTATTGTTGTATAGGGCTTTTGCTAATAAATCTGGTCGTTGATCATATGCAGGATCTATAGTGTACTGTTCGTCACTTAGTGTGACACCTATCTGTGGTAATTTGTTTATGTCTAGAAAGACTCCATCCAAAATCTGGTTGTTCTTGATGAAACTATCTTTTCTAATTTTAGCTGACATTATACAAATCCATCTCTGTATGCTTCGCCATTGGCTATGGCATTTACATCGAATCTTCTGCGTACCTTGCTGGGCGTGTACTGTGGTGATAATGTACACAATACGGTTGCTATAGTGGGAACGTATGTTACTGTGCCTTGCACTTCTACTGGCACATAATCCACATTATCCTCAAACGTAGTTGAATAACTTGTGACAACCACAGGCACCTTATTGAATCCGTGGTCGCCCAGATATTCGAACAGCAACACAGGTGGTGGTGCACCAGCAGTTTGTTTGGCTACTGCTATGTCACCAAAATCACCCTTGGTTGCTATCTTAAAGAATGTCTGCATAGCAAGCATATATCTGGCTTCGTATATGTCATTTGCTGTAAATGTACCAGTTACTGTGATATCAGTTGGTGTACTATCCTGATAACTTCTTACTGGATATTGCATGCCTTGTCCACTATGGGTGTTATAGTTAGCACTAGTCATGTTCAGTACAGTTGGTGTAATGCCCCATACCAAACCATTGCTTTCCTTGATAGGGCGCATCAGATAATCTGAAAAGCCGCCAGCCGCACTGTAGAACCTGTCTTGTCCGCCACGCTTGGGTCTGAGTCTGGCTCTCCAGTCATATGCCTGTCCTGTGCCAGTGCTAATGCTGGTGCTGGGCGATGCCGCTTGATTGAGCTCGTTAAACAAATCAACTGCTCTGCGATCATACTGAGCTTTGAAGATGTTGCCATCGTTGATTTGCCCAGCGCCCAAGATCCTGGGATCAATAGCGTTCACAATGCTTCCCAATCCACTTCTTACAATGGGATTGTCAATCTTACTCAGCGCCTCTGAAGCCTTGTTGCTGAGAAAGCCACCTATAGTTCTTTTTGTCAAGTCGAATGCCATACCAATATTTATCTGGATCATAAACACTAGTTTTAATATATCCGCCAGATAAATATGGGTATGTGTTGATATACTTGACATCAGCAATCCCATGTAGTATAATTTGCGTATAACAATAAAAACAGGAGTTAGCATGGCTGGCAAGAAGCAAAACTATCTAAACAACAAGGATATCCTAAAGGAAATCCACAAAAGCAAAATGAGTTTTTGTTGGCTCAAGGCAAAGCAGTATCATCAGTATGACATTATTCTAAACGATGTCACTGAGATCGATGCCTACAACCTGGATCAAGCCAAGCAAAACCGTGCACATCGCATTCAGTCAGAAGCATACGCTGAAGCCATGTTGCATCATGATCCCAAGGATTATAGAAACAAGCCCAAGCAAAAGGACTTTGCTGTGGAGTTAGATACCATAGACGATGGTGAGGCAGTGTTTCGTGTAATGACATACGAGCACATTCCCGACGAGCCAGGTCGTAAAAAGAATCCCAAGAACGTATCAGAAGAGAAGGCTAAGTTAAACTTTGCTCCCTTCAAGCACTATGCCTATGTAAACGGCGAAGTAACAGAAGTTGCTCGTAGTCACTGGCAGGGTGGTGTTAAGACCGGTGCGTTTAACTGTGAACACGGCAACCTCACTAATAAGTTAGGCACTATGTTCCTAAAGTTAGTGGAGCGTTATAGCCACAGAGCTAACTGGCGTGGTTATAGTTATGTAGATGAGATGCGTGGCGATGCTTTGCTACAACTCAGCCTGGTTGGTCTCAAGTTCAACGAAGCACGTTCAGACAATCCCTTTGCGTACTACACACAGACCATCACAAACTGCTTTACCAGAGTACTCAACTCAGAGAAGCGTATGCAGACCATCCGTGATGACATCCTGATTGAACAGGGACACATGCCCAGTTACACTCGTCAGATGGCACACGAAGAAGAAGTCAAGAAGATGCGCGAAGAAGCATCACAAGAAGAGGCACTGCCAGACCTTGGATGACATTATACTGATTGCGGTGCCTGAAGAGGCACCTGCAATTATGTTATGGGACAATGTTTTTTTCACAGGCATAGGTAAGATCAACGCCACCTATACGGTCACGCGATTATTACATCAGCACAAACCCAAGCGAGTGTGGAACTTTGGCACTGCGGGTGGTGTGACCATGGACTCAGGTTTACATCAGATAGGCAGTGTGGTACAGACAGACATGTACGCACCAGCATTGGGTATGGCCAGATGTAAGACACCACAGGACATTTGTCCGGAAATTATTTCACTCAATCACACAGGATTTATCTGCGGTACTGCTGACGAGTTCACAGAGGACCCAGGAAACTTAGCGAAATACTGCGATGTCGTAGACATGGAGCTCTATGGCATTGCCAAGGCCGTTTGGCGTTACAATCTTGACGAAGGCACTGACATTAGTGTATACTGTTGGAAATATGTCAGTAATAAAGTTACCGTGGGTGGTGGCTTGGACTGGCAACAAAACGTCGATCTCGGCCAAGAACAATATAAGAAAAAGTACGAGGATTTTCATGAGCTTATTCCAGACAGCCGCTTGCTTCACTGACATACACTATGGACTAAAGTCTAACAGTCATACTCACTTGAATGACTGCCACAGATACATGGATTGGTTTATCACAGAAGCAAAGGCCCGTAACGCTGAGACCTGCATCTTCCTGGGAGATTGGAGTCATCAGCGAGCAAGTGTAAACATTGCTACCATGAACGCAAGTATTCGTGACCTCAAGAAGTTAAACGACAACTTTGACAAGGTTTACTTTATCACTGGCAACCATGACTTGTACTATCGTGACAAGCGTGAGCTCAACAGTGTGGAGTATGCTCGTGACCTGCCTAACTTTGTCATGGTGGATGAGTGGCTTGTGGAGGGCGATGTTGCTATCATTCCCTGGCTGGTACAAGATGAGTGGCGCAAGATTAAAAACATCAAAGCCAAGTACATGTTCGGCCATCTGGAACTACCATACTTCAAAATGAACGCCATGGTAGAGATGCCCGACCACGGAGGCTTACAATCAGATCATTTAACAGGTCCTGAGTATGTGTTCTCAGGGCATTTCCACAAGCGTCAGTACAAGAACAATATTCACTACATAGGCAACGCCTTCCCACACAACTACGCTGACGCGGGCGATTGGGAGCGTGGAGCAATGTTTCTGACATGGGGCGAAGAGCCTAGTTATGTAAACTGGGAAGCATGTCCCAAATACAAGACGCTCACACTAAGTGAACTATTGGCCGACCATGCTAACCTACTTGACGAATACACCTATGCTCGTGTAAAATTAGACATAGACATAAGTTACGAAGAGGCTAACTTTATTCGTGAGCAGTTTGGTGAGCAGTACAATGTCAGAGAGATTGCGTTGTTGCCCATCAAAGACAACCAGGAAGAATTTGAGGGCGGTGACATACAATTTGAAAGTGTAAACCAGATCGTGTTGTCACAGTTAGACACTATTGAAAGCACATCGATCAAGAAAGATAAACTTATTGATATCTACAACGGATTGGAGGTATAATCTGTGCTCAAACTGAAAAATATTTCAGCAAAGAACTTTATGAGCGTTGGCGCTCAAACACAGGCAGTAAACTTAGACACTGGCGAACTCACACTAGTGTTGGGACACAACCTGGACCAGGGTGGTGATGGATCACGCAACGGCACAGGCAAGACTACTATTGTGAATGCTCTGAGCTATGCTATGTATGGTGAGGCTCTTACCAACATCAAACGTGACAATCTCATCAATAAAACTAACGGTAAGCAGATGATGGTTACTGTAGAGTTTCAGAAGGATGGTGTGGACTACAGAATTGAGCGGGGCCGTAAGCCCAACGTGTTGCGCCTGTTTACAGACGGTGAAGAGAACAAGGACGATGATGATGCTCAGGGTGACAGCCGTGAGACACAAAAGTTCATAGAAAAGATTATTGGCTTTCCGCATGAGATGTTTAAGCAGTTGATAGCACTCAACACCTACACTGAGCCCTTCTTGAGTTTGCGAGCTAATGATCAGCGAGCTATGATTGAGCAGTTGCTGGGCATAACAGAACTATCTGAGAAGGCTGACATACTCAAGGAGTTACTCAAGCAAACAAAGGATACCATCAAGGAAGAAGAAATTCGTATTGATGCTGTGCGTAGCAGTAACGAACTTATTGAAAAAAATATTCGTGAGATAGAAATGCGTAGCAAGGCCTGGGCCAAGACACATTCAGAGAAAGTTACTGAGTTAGAAGAAAGCATAGCAAGTCTCATGGAGATAGACATTGATTCAGAGATTGCTGGACATGAGAGCAATGCTGAGGCATCAGAGCTAACCACACAACTCAAGGTGCTCAAGAACGAATTAGATACCACAACCACAAGTTATAATCGTAGCACCATAAAGATTACTGATTTAGAATCAGATTTGGCTAGTGCTTTAGCAGGTACATGCCCAGCATGTGGACAAGGCACAGCACATCTGACCACACACGAAGAATACACACAAGAACTTCGTGACAAGATTACAGAGGAAACTGACTACAGCACTGAGCGTGAAAGTAAGATTGCTGAATTGGAGGCCGCTATTGATAGCCTCAATGTACCAGAGGTCATAGACACATTTTATGAAACTGCCGAAGGTGCATACACACATCGTACTAACTTGGAAAACTTAGCAACAAGTTTTGCAGAGAAGTCAGCAGAGGAAAATCCCTACACTGAGCAAGTAACACAGCTCAAGGAGTCAGGCTTACAGGAGATTGAGTTTGATAAGATCAACGAACTTACAGAACTTCGTGAGCATCAGGAGTTTTTATACAAGTTGCTGACTGGCAAAGACAGTTTTATCCGTAAGCGTATTATCGATACCAACATTGCGTTCCTTAACCACAGGCTGGCAAACTACTTGGACAAGATTGGTTTGCCACATGATGTTAAGTTTAGCGCAGACTTGGGTGTGGAAATTACTGAGTATGGCAGAGACCTAGACTTTGATAACTTGTCACGTGGCGAGCGCAACAGACTGATACTGTCGCTTAGTTGGGCGTTTAGAGATGTATACGAAAGTCTCAACCATCCCATGAACTTTTTATGTATTGACGAGCTCTTGGACTCAGGCATGGATAGCGTGGGTGTAGAAGCAGGACTTAGCATACTTAAAAAGATGAATCGTGACCAGGGTAAAAACATCATGCTCATTAGCCACAAGGAAGAACTTGTAGGGCGTGTGGGTAATGTGCTTACTGTGGTCAAGGAAGGCGGCTTTACTGCCTACAACACTGACACTGAGTATGTATAAGAGAATAGTACATGTTGGTACATTCGATGAATCTTTAAGTTTTCAAGAGTTGGATACCAATGGTGATTGGTCTATGTCTGGTAACCACTTACATAGATACGAATCAGACAGAATAAACATCATGCCATATGAGCGTTTCCTTTCAGAGCGCGATGTTTGGTTCTATTACATTCCCTATAACGACACGCCTGCATTGGAAACAAAATTTGATGTTGACGACATAATACCTGAACCTGTGTTAAACAGTATACGCACAGGCAAATGCAGACTCATATTTCATTTTTACAACGAGAGTTTTATGGAAGATCATACATTGTTATGCTTTCATAGATTTATTGATAGGATAACACAAGATCATGACATACCCATCAAAAAGATATACTGGATGGCAGAACCCTATGATGGGCCTGAAGTGTATCAGGACTTTCTAAACAGACATAACATTGAGGGTGTAAACATTGTAAAACATCCAACGTTTGGTGAGACAGTGATTGATAGAAATGCCATTGTTACACATGATGTCAAAAAGTGTAGATTTATATACCTCAATCGTGGAGCAAGGCCGCCCAGATCCTATTTGGGTTTATGGTTATGGAAACATGGCATAGATGTAAACATGTCATGTAGCAATGATTTAAAAGGTGCCATGTTAGACTATTGTGTGGACAAGTATGACATTGATAATGAAATTACTGAAACTGACAAGCAGAACTTTTTGGATCTGTTACCCCTGACTATAGATGACATTGATTTAGATACACAAAATGAACAGGCTATAGCAAATGTGGGCAACGCTAAATTTTTACTATCCATGGAAAGGGCAGGCATATACATACTAAGCGAAACATTGTATGAAGAGCCAGGCAGGTTTATGACTGAAAAATTTGAGAAGGCATTGCTTGCACAAAAACCTTTCATAGTGCTGGGACAACACAGATATATTGAGATGCTCAAAGAGTGTGGATATAAGACTTTTGAGCCTTATATAGACGAAACATATGACACAATATCAGATCACACACAACGATTACATGCTGTGTGTAGAGAGATATCGAGACTCAACAACATGGATGATTTAAGTTTTCATCAAAACATGTATGAGATGCAAAAGATTGCAGAGTATAATTTCAATCACTACAAGTCAAGACCCACTCCTGAAGCATTCATGGATGAACTTTTCTGATGTTACTTGATATACATTTAGGCACAGAGCGTGAATACACACTGACATATGAGCTCACAGACAACAGTGTGTCAAGATATGTATGGCAATGTTATAACAATAACAATTATGAGTTTGTGAGTCGCACACAGTTTTATAACTTTGACGAGACAGCACAGGATGTCAGAGAAAAATTATCAGAAAGCATTGCTAACATCAAACGCATCAGACCAGACTTAGTCACAGACGAAACTGATCTCAACAGAATGCATGAAACATTTCCTGACAATGTACATGAGGCAGAGGGTGAACTAAGGCATTGGTTAAGTATGTTCAATTATCATCTGCACCACTTAGAGGACATAAGCAGACAAGCAAATACAAGATTTGTGGTATCCATTGCTCAGGGCGAGCCACAACCCAGACCTCTGACTGAAGCAGAGTATGAATTATTTTCACCAGTGAAGCGCAAAAACTTTTTGTATGCAAACTATCCTCATATTGGTAAACATATTTTAGAATTAGTAAACGATAATGATATAGATGTTCCCAAAGATCATATCGTTCCCACAAACATAGCCAAAGCAGATTTACTTGGTTGGCTTGCTCCTGATCAGCTATTGGGTCAGGAGGCTGAAGTGGACACAGCAGTGAAAAACTTTTGTAAGCAAATAGAAAACAAACTACCCTACCCATATGGCGATCCCAGATTGAGCATAGGGTGGATAGAATTGGGCAAACTTATTTCAGAGCCAGACTTACACAAGATTGGCCAGAATAAGTATGTCCACAGCATAGAGTCAAGGTAACTATAGGTATGCCCAGCCCGCAAAAAACCAAAGGAAAAGGATACGAAAACGCCGTTGCCAAATACCTAACAGGTGTTTATGGTAGCAAGTTTATGCGTGTCCCAACCAGCGGCGCGTTCCTGGGCGGCATCAATTATGAACGCCGCGAGCTCATGACAGAAGGTCAGGTCAGAGCATTCAAAGGCGACATAATCCCACCAGATGATTGGAACTACTTTAATTGCGAATGCAAGTTTTACAAAGGGTTCAACTTTCATCTACTCTATGATGGCAATAAACTCTTGGATGGCTGGATCACAGAAACACTGACCACAGCCAACCCCAAGG
>WLWH01001727.1_pt1 | contig 13592 bp, 15 predicted proteins | sample 6712741 | NCBI WGS metagenome assembly WLWH01 (sample SAMN12718694, study PRJNA515312) | sponge metagenome | isolation source: marine sponge | host: Mycale hentscheli | place: New Zealand: South Island, Marlborough, Capsize Point | collected 2003-05-01 | reverse complement strand
GAAGGTAAACTATGTATAGATTATGAAAAAGGTAACTATAGTCGGGACAAACATAAGTCCCAAACAATGGTCGAATCTGATTTTAGAACTAAATCTGATACGTAAACAGTGGAAACCCTATGCAACGCTAGAGCTGCAAGGACCAGGTGTAAAGAAAATTATCAATTATGGCACAAATGCGTCCAGTATTAACTTTGTGTCTAAAATGGGGCTAAAGAGATAGTACTGTGCCAAGTGTAAGGGGAATTCTGGAGCAAAATTATTTTTTTAAAAGTAAAAAAAACCTCTGGCACAGGTGGCACACCCCTATTTTAGCTTATTATTGTTGGTATAAGCCAATAATAGTGTGCCAAGGCCCGTGGCACAGCCTGGCACAGTTAAATAAGCTATATATACCAACACATTCTTCAGAATGTACTCGACGCGCGCGACCTTTTTTGTTTTTTAGAAAACTTTTTTGCCCAAAAATCTCCCTATACAGTATAAGATCGATATGAAAAGACTGAAAAAATCTAAATACAAATCTGTTGTGATTAAGAAGAAGAGATATTACTTCTACAAAATCACGTGGCTTGACATCACGGGTGATAGCGGGCACGCAGATTTACATACAGCAGAAGGTTTTATGCCATCAGAGATGATAACTCACGCATACTTATTAAACAAAGATAAAAAGAATGTTAGAACCTTTGCAAGTTATGAAGCTAATGATGAATTATTTTCAGATAGAAATGTATTTCCAAAAGGATGTATAGTAAAAATGGAAAAGATAAATGAAAAATAAAATAGAACAAGAACAATTTGATCTAAATGAAAGTTATAAACAATCATTAAGAAATAAAAATGATAGAAATCCTACATTGACAAAGAATATGCCTAATGTAAAATGGGATCAAATTCCACCAGTGCGTGGGCCAAATCCACAAGGAGTATTAAATGGCAAAACTATACGAGGGAGTGACAAACAAGTGGGCTTTAGTAAGAAAACTACCAAGAAAAATATTAAATAGATTTACTTCGACTTTGAATCAATACCAAGGTCTTTTTCTTTTGGTAATTTTAATTCTTCTAGCTTTATCTCTTCAGGCGTAATATTAATAATTTCTTTGTTGTCATTTAAAATCTTTTTCAATTTGTCTTTGATTTCATCTGCTGACATATTATCAACATTACCTGTCATAACTAATTTTTGATCTACGTAAAGTCCACCAGCTTTACCACGGGCTACCTCTGCATTTACTGCAGCACTCCAGGCCTTATTCTCTAATGCTTGATTTCTAATTTGAGCTAACTCTGATATATGTTTTGCAAAACTAATACCATACTTTTCCTGTACCTCTGATCTCAATTCTCCTATATACTTGACTACCAATGGAGATACTTTTGGATTCCTTAACTCTGATGCAGCTTGTCTGGGACGTGTTTTGTACCCTGCTTGAAATGCTGCTTCAGCTGGTGAAAGCCTGCCTTCGTTATATACTAATAACTCTGCAAACTTTATTTGTCGTTCTGTTAATTTGGCTGGTACTCCCATAATGTTTGACTTATATCGTAATCTAGCGTATCAGTCAATTGTGAGAATTATACTAATATTTATACTATTATCAGGATGCGCAAGAGACTTTGATCTCAATCCTGCAACTACAATTGTAAGACAACTATTTAAGGCTTCGTACGATGAAACCAGAGTCAAAACTTTGGCAAAAAGTAAAGAAAAATACACCCAAAATTCAGTGGACTAGACTCGAATCTTGGAGTAGTTTTGGTACACCTGATCTGTTGGGATACCACGAAAATTGTGGATTTTTTATGGTTGAACTTAAAATTGCAACAGGTAAAAAAATACACTTTTCACCTCATCAAAAACTGTTTCATTTAACCAGAAAGAATCGTAACTTTATCCTTATTGAAGAGGCCTCTTCCTCTTCAATAAAACTTTATGGAAGCTCCTCGATCCTCGGTCTGCTTGCAGACTATCGTGAAGTACCTTCCCTCGCAACGGATGATTGGACCTATATAGAACGCTTGTTGGTTCGCGAACCGCCGGACGCTTGAGGGCTTGCGGGCTTGTCGGCTTGTTCGCTTGCGGGCTTGTCGGCTTGTTGGCTTGTGGACTTAGCAGCTTGTTCCTTTAGGAATTGTTTTCGGATCTTGCGCAGCTCTTCATAATATTTTGGATGTCTGAACACTTTCAATTAATGCTTTCCGTAACTAACAACTTTAACCTTCGGATCCCAGCATTGTCGACAGTCTAAACATTTACCACCTTGAGCAGGTGCGGGGCAGGTATGAAAACCTTTGTCAACTACCATCGAAGAATTTGGCCAGCTGTCATTGCGCTGGTTGATCATTGGCGGAGAGAATCGGATAACTAGATTCTTGGGCTTCTCCGCCAGGTGATCCTTCACCCACGCTTCGCGCGTCGGCATCCAGTGGTGAGTTTCAGGGGTTAACCTGCACACCTCATAGATCTTGTTAAGATGGTCTAGATCCTGGACATCACCTGCATCATGCCATCTAAAATATTTTTGTCTCATAACCTGTGCTGCCATTGCCTTGGTCCACAATTTATGTTTTAAGCTATCGAGTCTTACATACTGCGCAGCTTTAATTGCTTTGTATCTTGTATAATTACCCTTCAGAGCGTAACACATACTGCAGACTGAATTCTTCACCGTCCGTAACCTGCTCCCCGTTTTACACTCCCAAGCAGGTAGACTGTAGCTCAGGCCCGGCATCTTGCTGGTTCGGGTCAGTGACCCCGTAATTGATTTTGCTTCTTTTATTTTCATGTTATCCTTTCTTATAAATTCTTATACCCTGCAGCTTGTAACCTGTCAAGCTTGTAGGCTTGCCGGCTTGTGGACCAGCTAACGCCAGACTGTCTGTGTTCTAGCGGCGGCGGCGCGTTAACTGATCCCAGGTCCTTACTCCCCTGCTAGTGGTGAATAATTGCCATGGCAATTAGACTCTCATAAGGACCAGGGATCAGTCCTCTGAATTGTGAAGACGGCGCAAGGAGCACGGTGTGACACAATCCGAGGTTGTCCCGCTATTTTGAGTTTTTTAATCCGTAAATAGCAAAAGGGATTAATCCCATATAATCCTATTGACAAGATTTGTCAAGTGGTATATAAAATTATTTTAAAAGAAAGGATAACAAATGAGTAAAACAATGACTAAATATCAACTCGATCATTTTCGAGATAAGGTAAAAAGACAGTTTAACCCAATGATTGACGAGCAAGAGTTATTGGTTAAACAATATAAGACCGAGGCAACTGATAAAGCTGTTGACAAGCTATCTAAAAAAATTGGCGCAGATAAAATTATTGCCAAGTTTAGACAAGCAGAAAAAATGTTAGATGAAGCAAGAGCAACAGCTCTAACATTTTTTGAAAAGAAAAAACCAAAAGACGCCGAACTCAATTATGAGTTTAGAAGACACAAAGGCAATTCTATTCGCGATAATGAATTAAGTCTTCGCGATTGTGAAGACCAGCTTCGCGAGTGGGCTTCCGAACTTGCACAACGAGAGATTGAGAGAAGACCAGAAGGCAAAAAACTTAAAGACCTCAAGGATCTTAAAGTTAAGGCGCTTGATGTTGTTATGGAAAGTGGAACGCCAGATAGTTTGGCTATCGCACTTGACCAAGTATCTAAAAAGATTGGTTTAAGGTGGAACACTGATGTTCAGGCGCTTCCAAACTTTAAACAAGCTAGTTAAAAGAAAGGTTGACTTATGGGACAATCTATGTTAGATTGTCCCATAACATAGAAAGGATAACAAATGAACATAGAAGACTTAATAAAAGAAACAAAACAGATTGAAGAGAAATCTGAATTTATTGTTTCTTGGTTTGCAAAGAAATACAAAAAAACTATTAGAAGAGTCGGACACTTAAACAAAGAGGGTTGCAGAACTTGGGAAGACTACAAAGGAAATAAATTAATGTGTTTCTGGGACCCAGTTATTAATAGATATACAACATGCATTAATCCAGTAATAACTTATAAAAAAGGATTAAACTAATGACTAGTTTTGAATTTTACTGCATAGTTTTCTTTTTTGGTTTAATAATGAGTTTGGGGGTAATGGCATGACCGACAAAGTTAAAAGCGCTATTTATATTTATGACACTATTTATAAAAGAACTAGCAGGATAACTCTTCAATGTTTTTTGAATAGAATAAATAATAGGACTTTAGATACTTCAGGAACTAAAGTTTATTTTGCAACAATGAACTTAGTAGAAGAGTTTAAATATAAATACTACAAGCAACAATGGAGACTAGATCAAAAGACTGCGGTTGAAGAATACTTTACATTGAATGAAAATAATGATATAAAATCCCATACAGAGAAAGGATAACTATGAACAAACAATACTATGTAAAAGATAACAAGTTTATCATTAAGTATAATGATAAAGAATATGTAATACCTAAACCATTTGACAAATGTTTCTTTGGTGCAGATCCAACAAAAGAGATGACAATTCACAACAGGTTCAGTGATGAAACATTCACTCAATCTTGTAAGTTGCCGGCGTTCGCTGTTGCTATTTATGATACAGTGATTGGCGCAGAACAAACCGAGGACTGGAACTTATTCAACAAGGGTCGTGAATGGTTTCAAAAGAACTTTATTAAGCAGTATTATACCTTATTAGACTAGCTCTAATCTGGAGACTAACAACGGTTAGTGAAAAAAGTATACTCTCTCCAGTAAACCTGCGAGCCTGTGGGCTCGCGGGCCCACCCACCCACAAACCTAGGACCGAGGGGTCCCAGAACTAAACCGAATAAGCTTGTAAACTAACGGGCCCACCCCCCCTCTAGACAAAAGGGGTCCCAATGTATACCCTTTAGTGTTTGATTTAGACATAGATTAGCTGTAAAATCAAAACGCAAAACTAAACAGAAGTGAAAAAAATTCTGCAAAAATTTTTATGAAACAAGATTTTATTGAGAAGCTACCACCGGACGCGCAAAAAGAATTCCTTAAACTAGCTATGAAGTTAGACGAAAAAACAAAAGAGGAAAAAGTTCACAAAGATTTTCTGGCTTTTGTCAAACACGTGTGGCCCGAGTTTATAGAAGGGAAACATCATAAAAAAATTTCTGAAAAATTTAATAAGCTTGCCAATGGTGAGATTAAACGCCTGATCATTAACATGCCGCCTAGACATACAAAGTCAGAGTTTGCATCTTTCTTGCTACCGGCTTGGATGGTGGGTCGTAAACCTGATTTAAAAATTATTCAAACAACTCACACCACAGAGCTCGCGATCCGCTTTGGTCGAAAAGCTAAAACGTTAATCGATAGCTCTGAATATCAGCAGGTGTTTAAGACAAGACTAAGAGAAGATTCGCAGGCCGCGGGCAAATGGGAAACTGAACAAGGTGGAGAATATTACGCCGCCGGCGTTGGTTCAGCAATCACGGGCCGTGGAGCGGATCTACTAATCATAGATGACCCACACTCGGAGCAAGACGCGATGAACGTGCAAGCTTTAGAGAGAGCTTACGAATGGTATACATCAGGTCCAAGACAACGTTTACAACCAGGTGGAGCAATTGTAGTTGTAATGACGAGATGGAATATGAAAGACTTGACTGGGATGTTATTAAAATCTCAAAAAGAATTAAAATCAGATCAGTGGGAGATAATTGAGTTTCCAGCAATACTTCCAAGTAACAAACCAGTTTGGCCACAGTATTGGAAGAAAGAAGAGTTAGAAGGAGTTAAAGCTTCTATCTCAGTTGGTAAGTGGAACGCGCAGTGGATGCAGAATCCAACGGCTGAAGAAGGGTCACTCATTAAGCGCGAATGGTGGAAGGTTTGGGACAAAGGATATATCCCACCATTACAACATATCATTCAAAGTTATGATACAGCATTTTTAAAAAAGGAGACATCAGACTATAGTGCAATTACTACGTGGGGAGTTTTTTATCCAGATCAAGATTCACCTGCTAATTTAATACTATTAGATGCAATGAAAGAACGATTAGAGTTTCCAGAGTTAAAGAAAGAAGCTTTAGAACAATACCGTTATTGGAATCCAGAAACGGTGATCGTGGAGAGTAAAGCTTCTGGAATGCCTCTCACATTTGAATTGCGTAAAATGGGTATTCCTGTTATAAACTATACACCTAGCAAAGGCCAAGATAAACACGCTAGAGTAAACGCTGTTGCGCCGTTATTTGAAAGCGGAGTAATATGGGCGCCTGACGAAAAATTCGCAGAAGAGGTTATAGAAGAATGTGCATCATTTCCTTATGGTGATCATGATGATTTGGTGGACAGCACAACACAAGCGATAATGCGCTTTAGACAGGGAGGGTTCGTGGCGCATCCAGAGGATGAAAAAGAAGATTCAATGCCTCAAGTTGAAAGAACATATTACTGATGAGTAAAAAGAAGTTATTAGAATTCGGTCTTAAAGAAGCAGATGCTTTCCAAAAAAATTTTAAAATAATTTTTGACAGATTAGTCAGAGGTTACAGATCTATGATGGGTAAAGAACCTGAAGGATTAGATTTGTTAAAAGTTAAAATGGAAGCAAGAGAGAAAGCTCTTAATACTACAAAGGTTGTAAATCAAAAAGGTTTAACTCTAGATCCAGATAAACCTATCATGGGTGGCACACAAGAAGGCATACCAACTATCAAGACAAAATTCGATGAAGATTTAACAGTTGGTATTGATACTATAAAAGATCAAATGGGTAAAATTAAAAGCACCTCATCAAAACTAGATGAGGTTATGAAAGAAAGAGAAGCAATGTTTAAACCGAAACCAGACACAGATGATTTTAATTTATCCAAAGATGATCCAATGGGTGATCTTGAGAAAATTGTAAAAGGTGAAGGTAATACAGGTTTACCAAAACAAGAAGCACCTCAAGGTGTTAAAACTATTTTAGAAGAAGAATTAGGTGTTAAACTTTATGGTGATGAGACTTTTGATGAGCTGATGATTATTAAAAACACTGGCAAACATCCAAGAGATATGGCAGATGGTGGTCAGGTGCCTGCAGCTCCATCACAACTTGTGTCTGAGTCTGATATGATTTTAGGATACAGAGGACCAGGTGGATATCAGGGTGGTGGTGGAAATAAATCTAGTGGTGGTGGAAATAAATCTGGTGGTGGTGGAAATAAATCTGGCGGAGGCGGCGATAGACCAAATATGGCAGATGTAGCTGGACCAGTAACAACTCCACCTTCAGTATCAACTCCACGAGATTTAGGATTTATAGAATCAACTACAACTTTTACTCCTGATCCAGGACGAGGATCAACAGGAACAACAATTGTAGGCCCAGGACCAACAGGCGACGGTCCAGGTCCAGGTTATGTAATGTCAACAACACCTCCACCAAGTTTATTAGACAAAGCAATTACAACAGGTACAAATATAATTAATAATCCCATTACAAAATCTTTAGGACTAGGTGTAATTACAGCAATTAACCCAGCGCTAGGCGGTAAACTAAGACGAGGAATGATGGTCAAAGGAATGTTAGAAGCTGCATTAGCGGATATAGAAAGTGCACCTGGAGAAGTATTAGAAGACATGACAATTGGCACAGACGTAACTGGTAACACAACAGCGCTGTATAAAGATGGTGGCCTTGCATCAATGTTCGTGGAGAGAAGATAATGGCTAAAAGTCCAACTCGTATTTTATTAGAAAAAAAATTACCTCAAATAAAAGCTGATTACTTAAAAGGTATGAGTAGTATAAAGTTAAGTGAAAAATATATTCCTGGATATAAAGGCAGAAGTTCTACAACTTTAGAATCTATAATTAAAGAAATGAAAGAAGGAAAATTTCCTACAAAAATTACAAAAAAAGAATTAGCAAATAGACCTAACATAATAGGATTAAATCAATTTGAAGATAATGCTAGAAAAATTTTAGATAATCCAAAAATAAAAAAAGAATTTACTACTTATGCAAATAAACCAGGAGTTTTAATAAAAGATATTTTAGACAAATATAAAATATCTAGAACAAATTTATATGATACAGGTTTAAGAAATTTAATTAAAAAAAATGTTCAACTAGGAAGACAGGACGTAAACCCAGAAGTTACAAAAAGATTTCAATCAATTGTAAATAAATTAAAAACAACAAAATTACCAACAACACAAATTAAAGTAGATTCTCCTGTAGTTAAAAAACTAGCAAAAGAATTAAATCTTACACCTAAATCTTTATTAGATAATATTGTTAGAATAAAAGAAAATCCAGAAAGAGCAGGAGTTTCTAAAGATCTGTTAAAAACTTTAAGAAGATTTCCAGATCCTGGATTTATGCAATCTTTATTAACAGCAAAAGGATACTCTCCAAAAACTGTTAAAACAGTAAAAGCGGTAGAAGAAGCAGCTTCTGCTTTTACTACAGCGGGCTCTCAATTAGAGCACGCTTTACCTAAATCAATTGTTAAAGATTTTAAATTACCTAGAAAATATTTATTAACAGCAGAAAGAACTACTAATTTTTTAAATCAATTCAAAAAACAATTTGACAAACAACTGCTGGATACTGCTAAAGCTCACGCCGCTGGAGATATTAGTTACAACGATTATAAAAAAGAAGTAGCAAGAATAAGTAAAATAGTTTCTGATAAAACGGGTGGTTATAAAATGGGATATGTTGACTTTGTTGATGGTAAACCAACTGCCGTTACACCTCAAGAATCATTATTAAAAGGTGAAGGTGATTTAGGAAAAAGAACAAAAGGTCTTAAAAATTATTTTAAAAACATTATTTATCATAATGAACTTTATGACAACTATACTAAAAATCCAAATGATCCTGCGTTTGGAACTTTAAGAAAAGAAATAGACCAAAGCAAATATGATTTTGTTAAAGAAGTTGAAGGAGAAAAAACAGCAAGAGCTATTTCTAAACTAGATAAACCAGAACAATTTTTTAAATTATATCAGCAAAATCCTGATAACATATTTTTTAAAGCTTTAACTAGAGCATCAGGTATGGTTGGTGGAAGAGGTAAAATGCTTTTAGCAGGAGGAGCTACTCTACCTTTATTAGCAACTGCGTTAGCAGCTGAAGAAACAACACCAGAAGTTCCAATCAAATACAACGATGAGCTGGGTGCATTCGTCGATCCGCTTAACGATGAAAAAGTTTCACAAGCAACTATGCTTGACTGGGCTGCAAACAATCCAATGCCCACGGCTGCCGTAGCGTCAGCACCTTTATTAAGTAAGACAGTTAGAAAAGGAGCTGGTAAATTATTATCTGGTTTGTTATCTACACTAGGTAGTTCAGCAGCAGGTTTAGGATTTGCAGGGCTAACTGTAAAAGATAATTTAGAAGAAGGAAAAAATATTGTTGATGCAACAGTTGATCCTTTAGTTGGAGTAGAAATGTTATTTCCAGAAGCTGCAAAAAGATTTGGTGGCAAAGGTGTACAGAATACTTTAGGTAGAATTTTATCTTTAGGTAGAGTTGGAGCAATGATGACACCAGTTGGTTTAGGAATTACTGGTTTAGGAATTGGAAAAGAGTTGTATAATATAGCACAAGAAGAACAAGATAGAATTAATGAAATGAGAGAAAATGATCCAATGGCTTATCAAGAGTATCTCGCAGAACAACAAGAACTTATGGATGTATCAGCATAATGGATAGACGAACTTTTATGAAACTAATGGGTGGCCTAGCGTCAATGCCGATTGTAGGTAGGATCGCTAAACCACTTAAATCAGAAACTGTGCAAGAAGGTATTGCAGCTGTAAGTGATAAAGGTATGCAGCTTTACGAAATGGTCGTAGCTAAAGTTATGAAAGAAGGAAAAAAAATTGGTGAGTCTGGTAGAGTTGATAGTTACAAACACCCTGACAGACCTGATATTACTGTTGATGTAAATCAAACAGATGGTAGTGCAGAAATATATTTTGATACCGATAAAGGTTCTAAAGGCTACGCTAAAATAGATAGAGACATGGAAACAGGTGGCACTGATCTTCAAGAGGCAGAAGAGATATACAAAGGAACTCCTGAAGGAGATTATTATAAAGATGTAGAGGAAGGAATTAGTGGTGGTATTGAAAATCTAGATGAGTTTACTAGACTTAAAAAAGCTATGGGCGGTAGAGTAGGATATCAAACTGGTGGAACATCTTATAATCCAAGAGCAACAACTCAAGATTTTGCAAATGCTTTGAGAAGTGTAAGTGCTGGAACAACTTATCAACAACAAAGACAAGCTAAAGATTATGCAAGACAAGAAGCAAGTAATTTATTAAGTCAAGCAATGCGATCTGGAAATCAGTCAGGAATTCAAAGTATACTTCAAGGAATAGGTGGGAGTACAACTATACCGGGAATGCAATTTAATAGAAGTGGAAATCGTATAACAAGTGTTCCAGCAACAGGTGCTGGTAGAGATGCGATTATAAATGCAATGGCTAATCAAATGTTAAACACTACTTCTTATGGAGGAGGCAGTTCAGCTCCACCTAAAAAAAGTCCTTTACAATTAAAGATAGAAGAGAACCAAAGAATTTATGATGAGTATATTAAAAACAATGCGCCTCAAATAGGACTTCTCCCAGGATCACAAGGAGGAACCCCAACAATTCCTAAACCAGAATATGAACAACAAGCTCTATTAGATAAACTTACAATGTTAACTCCCGAAGAAGCTTTTGCAGGGGAAACATTTGATACCTTAAGTGATTTAGATCAGTATAATTTTGCACAAGCATTTACTCAATTTCAACCACAATTAAGAGATCCCACTTATGTTTCTCCATACGGTGTTCCAGATGGACGACAAATATTTAGTAGAAGATATGGTATTAAAGATGGTGGCTCTGTAAATTTGACAATTATGACAATGCCTGATATCAGTGGTTCAGGTGTTGAATCATTATTTAAAACAAGGTAAAATAGCAAATGGCTGATATAGATAAACCGTTACCGAATACAAAAACGACTGTCGAAGTTCCAGGAGAAGTGGAAATCGAAGAGGCAATCAAAGAAAAAGTAGAGGAAGTAGAAACTGAAGGTGGACCTGTTGAAATAGAAATGACAGAAGAAGGAGGAGCAGAAGTTTCTTTTGATCCTCAAGCTGCATCACCTGAAGGTGGTGACAATCACTTTGAAAACTTAGCAGAATTTTTAGGCGAACAAGTTTTAGATCCATTAGGATCAAAACTTGTAGAGCAATATAACGAATACAAAGAATCTCGTGGAGATTGGGAACAATCATATAGAGAAGGTTTAGAACTTTTAGGTTTTAAATACGAGAGAAGAACAGAACCTTTCAGAGGTGCATCTGGTGTTAATCACCCTGTGCTTGCTGAAGCGGTAACACAGTTTCAAGCACAAGCTTACAAAGAATTGCTGCCTTCTGATGGACCAGTGAGAACTCAAATTATGGGTAACATTGATGTTCCAAAAGAAGAACAGTCAAAACGGGTAAAAGATTTCATGAACTATCAGATCATGGATCAAATGAAGGAATACGAGCCAGAGTTTGATCAAATGCTTTTTTACCTCCCTCTTTCCGGATCTACCTTTAAGAAAGTCTACTATGACGATCTTTTAGGTAGGGCGGTATCAAAGTTTGTACCAGCTGATGATTTAATTGTACCTTACTCTGCAAATTCTTTAGATGATGCAGAAGCAGTTATTCATGTAATTAAAATTTCTGAAAACGAATTAAGAAAACAACAAGTGTCAGGATTTTACAAAGACATAGAATTAGGCACACCACCTGTTACAGAAAATCAATTACAAGATAAAAAATTAGAGCTAGAAGGAATTTCTAAAGATGGCCAAGAAGATCAATACACTTTGTATGAAATACATACTAATTTAGATTTAGAAGGTTACGAAGATATGGGAGAAGATCAAGAGCCAACTGGAATTAAATTACCATATGTAGTTACAATTGCAGAATCTAATAATAAAATTTTATCTATTAGAAGAAACTATAAACAAGACGATTCATTAAAAAGAAAAATAAATTACTTTGTACAATTTAAATTTTTACCAGGTACAGGTTTTTATGGTTTCGGTTTAATACATATGATTGGTGGTTTAACTAGAACTGCAACAGCTGCTTTAAGACAATTACTTGATGCTGGAACTCTAGCAAATCTACCAGCAGGATTTAAGTCTCGTGGTATTAGAGTTAGAGATGATGCACAACCTTTACAGCCTGGTGAGTTTAGAGATGTAGATGCTCCTGGTGGAAATATTAAAGATCAGTTTATGACTTTACCTTTCAAAGGACCAGACCAAACTCTTTTACAATTAATGGGTGTTGTAGTTAATGCAGGTCAAAGATTCGCGAGCATCGCAGATTCACAAGTGGGTGATATGAATCAAGCCGCTGCAGTTGGAACAACTGTTGCATTATTAGAACGTGGTTCAAGAGTAATGTCAGCGATCCACAAAAGACTATACGTTGGTCTTAAACAAGAATTCAAATTACTAGCAGAAGTATTTAAAAGTTATTTACCACCAGTATATCCATACGATGTACCAGGTGCTTCCCGTGAAATTAAAATGCAAGATTTTGATGACAGAATAGATATTCTACCTGTTGCTGATCCAAATATTTTTAGTCAAACACAAAGAATTAGTTTGGCTCAAAGTCAATTACAACTAGCGCAATCAAATCCTCAAATTCATAATCTGTATCAAGCATATAGATCTATGTATGATGCGTTAGGTGTGAAAAATGTCAATGCAATTTTACCTCCACCGGCACAACCAATACCGATGGACCCTGCATTAGAACATATTATGGCTATGTCAGGAAAACCTATACAAGCTTTTCCTGGCCAAGACCATAAAGCTCACATAGATGCGCATTTACACTTTATGGGATTAAATCAAGTACAAAATAATCCACCAGTTTTAGCAATTTTACAAAAAAATATTTTAGAACACATAAGTTTAATGGCTCAAGAACAAGTACAATTAGAATTTGTAGAAGAATTACAAGAAATACAAATGATTCAACAACAAATGCAAGCAGCTGGAGTTCAAAATCCTGCTATGGCACAAGGTATGATGCAAAATCCTATGGTTATGCAGCAACAAAAACGTGTTGTTGAGATAACAAACGCTATTGAATCAAGAAAAGCTATTTTAATTGCAGAAATGACTAAAGATTATGTTGCAGAAGAAGAAAAAATTAGTGGTGAGTTTGGTGGAGACCCACTTGTTAAGTTAAAAGCTAGAGAAATTGATTTAAAAGCAAGAGACAATGCTAGAAAAGAGCAAGAAGGTCAAGAAAGATTAGATCTTGATACAATGAGAGCTTTAATGAACCAAGAAAACCAAGAAAACAAACTTGAACAGAACGAAGAACTAGCTGGTTTACGTGCTGGAGTGTCTTTAGCTAAACAACAAATGGCTGACGCAAGTAAGAGACACGATTTCGGTAGAAATTTTAAAAAAAACTAGATATAAATCAAATTAAGGAGAAAACTATGGTTAAAAAAATAAACAAAGGTCGAGACAACGTAAAAGTTGTTCCTGAACTTGGTGCAAACTCAAAAGGTGAGCAACAAGGTGGGATTCCTGTAGA
>WLWH01001721.1_pt1 | contig 13634 bp, 20 predicted proteins | sample 6712741 | NCBI WGS metagenome assembly WLWH01 (sample SAMN12718694, study PRJNA515312) | sponge metagenome | isolation source: marine sponge | host: Mycale hentscheli | place: New Zealand: South Island, Marlborough, Capsize Point | collected 2003-05-01 | reverse complement strand
CAATAGCACTTGCTTTCGCGATCACTGAAGAAGCGATCGAGGACAACTTGTATGACAGACTAGCGTCTAGATATACAAAAGCATTAGCAAGATCTATGGCAAACACGAAGCAAGTTAAGGCAGCAGCAGTATTGAACAACGCGTTTGATTCAAACTTTGCTGGTGGTGACGGAGTAGAACTTTGTTCTGCTGTACACCCAACTTTAGCGGGAACTTTTGCTAACGAATTAGCAACACCTGCTGAACTTAACGAAACTTCATTAGAACAGTCGTTGATTGACATCGCGGCGTTTACTGATGAAAGAGGCTTGAAAATTGCAGCACAAGGAGTGAAATTAGTAATTCCTTCTGCTTTACAATTTACTGCTGAAAGACTGATGAAGTCTGCTGGCAGAGTAGGCACAGCTGATAATGACATTAACGCAATCGCGTCAATGGGAATGGTTCCGCAAGGATATGTAGTAAACCACTACTTAACTTCTGCGAAAAAATTCTTTATCAAAACAGATGTACCTAACGGTCTTAAGCATTTCGTAAGATCACCTATCAAAACTTCAATGGAAGGTGACTTCGATACAGGAAACGTAAGATACAAAGCTAGAGAGAGATACGTATTCGGATTCTCAGACCCTAGAGGTATTTTCGGTTCTAACGCAACATAATCGTTAAAATAAATAATTTAAAAAGGGGCTTTCGAGCCCCTTTTTTTTGTGATAAGGTGTGAATAATCATGACAAAATTTCTAGTTAATATCAGGGCGTATGGGTATCATGCGCGATTTGTAGTTGAAGCAGAAGACAACGCAAAGTCTATTGAAAATTCAATAGTTGACAAACTAGGAGAAAAAGGTGTAAAATGGGAAAAAGACGGATATACAAGTTCGTCGAAAAAATGGATTACCTATGAGGAGGTCCTAGATGCAAACACTTTCAGACCTTTACAAGCAGAAAAGGAAGCTGGAACTGGATTGGGAGCAGCATCATCTTAACGAGGGTAGATATACTCTTGATATGGTTAAGATAGACCATAAAGTCAGAGAAGTTATTTCTGATATTAAGATGGAAGAGGCTAGATTGGCTCAAGCAGTCAATAAAGTTGAAGATGCAGCACCAAGCGTATCTGTAGCTACGTAAACAAAAGCTACATCGTTGAAAACGTACATTCATCATAAGGCTCTCTTGCACTCTACTAAAATTTACTATATATTCTCAACACTATACATTTAATTAGAACATAGACGCGTATAGTCGACGGCCTAGAGACTATGTTCGGAAAACTAGGAGGATATAAACATGGCAACAACAACATTTTCGGGACCGATTAAAGCGGGAACGATTTCAAACACTACTGGTACTACAGTTGGAGATGATGTAAAAAACACGGGACAAGTATTAATGTCTCAAACATTTTCATTTGATTACACAGTAGAAGCTACAGCAACGGATACAAACGTTGTGATTCCAGCTAATTCTCAAATCGTAAGAATTGATGTTAACGTAGAAACTGCGTTTAACGATACAGGTTCTGACATACTTGAGATAGGATCATCAGCTGACACAGACTTATATGTTAATGATGTAAGTATTGCAGCTATTGGTAAAATAGCAATGGGAACAGCTGCACTTTGTGCAAACTGGAAAGATATTGGAACTTCTGACGTAAGAGTTGGTTACATCTACAATGGTGCAAACAACGATGCCGATGCAGGTGCTGCTACAGTAACTATTAGTTACTTACAGAACAATAACCTTTCATAATAATTAATTTGGTGTGGGCTTCGGCCCACGCTTTAATTTTAATAGGAGAAAATAAATGAGTACATATCCAGTAGATGTAAAATCGGCAAATCATAGTTCAGTGGCAACACACGCTATTTTTGCTGGACCAGCTAGAGTAGTTGGAATTTACATGTCTAAAGAAAAGAATGTAGGTGCAAGCGCAGTTACTATAAAAAATGATACTACAGTAGTTGCACACTTTGATGTGCCAGCTACCGATAATACAAATGGAGCAGGTTTAGCAACATACGTTCAATTTCCTGGAACAGGAATTAAATGTGATACAAGCTTAAATCTTACAATTGGTACTAGTGTCACTTCTTGTACAATATTTTTCGGCTAGGAATTTAAATGGCTACTATAACTTACACAGTAACCGTAGCAACGGGGACAACCCAATATGGAACCGGTAATAAATATTATATTAACGGAGAGTTAGCTCCTGTCTTGTATTTACAAGAAGGAAATACATATATCTTTGATCAAAGCGATGGCACTAACGATACACATCAAATAGCTTTTTCTACAAACCCAAACAACAGTCCAGTAGCAGCTTATACTACAGGTGTTACATCAACAGGAACACCAGGAACTGCTGGAGCTAAAACTACAATAGTAGTTGCACCGGTTAAAAAAACTGGAGCACCAGTATTATTTTATTATTGTACTGCTCATGCAGGTATGGGTCATGCAGCTCAAACTATTTCACCAACTTCTGGTGAAGCAGAATATAACCCTCAAATAGATGAAATTATTGAAGAGGCTTATGAAAGAACAGGTGTATTAGGAACTAGAACTGGGTATCAATTAAGATCAGCTAGAAGATCTTTAAATGTAATGTTTCAAGAATGGGGTAATAGAGGTGTTCATTTATGGAAAGTTAAACTTGCAAAAATTCCTTTAGTAGAAGGTCAGGCAGAATACAATTTTGCATCTGATTCTGCAAACTTTCCTGAAGATATAGATTCAGTATTAGAAGCTTATTATAGAAATAACTCTACTACAACAGCGCCAGTCGATGTAGCACTTACAAAAATAGATAGATCAGCATACTCTGCTACACCTAACAAATTAGCTAAAGGCACACCTTCACAATATTATGTGGAAAGAAAATTAAACCCAAGTATATTTTTATACACAACACCAAGTTCAAGTGTATCAAGCACAACAACACCAAGCAGTTTTCAATTTTGTTTTTATTATTTAGCAAGAATTCAAGATGCAGGATCTTATAACTATACATCAGATATAGTTAATAGATTTTATCCTTGTATGATGTCAGGGTTAGCATATTATTTAAGTCAAAAAGTTTCACCAGAAAGATCTGGAGAATTAGAACGAAGATATGAAAGTGAAATGTTAAGAGCATTAGATGCGGACAACCAAGGAACATCTAGTTTCATTTCACCACAAACATTCTATGGAGATGGAGTATAATGGGTAAGTATGCATCAGGTAAAAGATCATTAGCAATATCAGATAGATCTGGTATGGCATTTCCCTATACTGAAATGGTTAGAGAATGGAACGGATCTTTAGTTCACACTTCAGAGTATGAACCAAAGCAACCACAACTTGAACCAAAACCAGTTGGTTCTGATCCACAAGCTTTATTTAATCCAAGACCACAACCAGCTTCTAAAACAAGTTTAATTCTTTTAGACTCTAATCCATTTACAACTGTTAAATATGGTGGAGCAACTTATGTAAATGTTTTTTCAGAAAATCATCAAAGAACAGCAGGCTCTGTTGTTAGATTTAGAGGAGCACCAATTGTAACTTCAGCAGGACCCGCTGGATCAAATTTAATTGAACAACCTACATTAAGAAACTTACAAGCATTTGCAACTATCCCAACATTTGATAATGTAAGTGATTTAAACAATACAAGTGGATTTACAATTGCTTTGGGACAAATAGATTCAGGAGGAAATGTTACAGGAGCCACAACAACAGATCCTTTAACAGATCCAATAAATTATTTTTATATAACAAGTACAAGCACTGCGACTACTGGTGGTATATCAGGTGGTGGAAATAATACTTCAGCAGGTCCAGTAACATTAGGAGTAGTAAACGGATAATGGCATACACTTTAGCAGAATTACAAACAGATATAAGAGGATACACAGAAGTAGACAGCAATGTTTTTAGTGATTCTGTTCTTTCTAGAATTATAAAAAATGCTGAAAATAAAATTTACAGAGAAGTTGATTCTGATCAAGATAGACATTATGCAACATCTTCATTAATTGTAGGTAACAGATATGTTACGATACCTTCAGATTTAAGATTAATTCGGTATGTTCAACTTAAAGATTCAGCTGGCAATCAATACTATTTAGAGCAAAGAGATACAACTTTCATGGCAGAATACTATTCTGATCCAGGTAGTAGTTCTGTGGATATACCTAAATACTATGCTAATTGGGATGAAAATTTTTGGGTAGTAGCCCCTACACCTGATAAAACCTACGAAATTACATTAGGTTATAACAAAGAGCCTACAAGCCTTGTGACAGATACTGCAGGAACCTTCCTGTCAAATAAATATGCAGATCTACTTTTATATGCTTGTCTAGTAAACGCATATGGGTACTTGAAAGGACCAGCAGATATGTTACAATACTATTCACAGGCTTACGAAAAAGCTTTACTATCGTATGCGATCGAACAACAAGGTCGAAGACGCCGAGACGAATATGCAGATGGAGTTATTCGTACCGTTTTGGAATCCAAAAATCCATCAAGCAATAAATAAGGAGATAAAATATGGCAAACATTATTCCATTCGCATTTAGAGGAGAACTTTTTTCAGGTACTCACAATTTTGCATCTGGGGGTGACGCATTTAAAATAGCGTTGTACACAGCTAATCCATATACAACATCAAGCACAGTCGTAAGTGCAACTAGCGAAGTTTCTTCAGCGGGTAGTTCAAACTACACAAGAAAAGCTTTAGGCTCACAAGCAGTAGCTTCGAGCACAGCAGTTGCTTCAGTTGACTTTGCTGATTCTACATGGAGTAGTGCAACTTTCACTGCAGCATTCGCAGCTATTTATAATGATGACAAATCAGATAAATTGTGTGTGGTGTTAGATTTTGGTGGAGACAAAACTTGTACTAATGGTACATTTACAGTTTCTTACCCAGATCCAGCAACACCGGCTAATGCAATTATAAGTATGAGTTAAGGAGACTAAATGGCTTTAGTAATAAATGATAGAGTAAAAGTAACAAGCACAACTACAGGAACAGGTGCATTTGCACTTGGTTCAGCAGTAACTGGTTTTGAAACTTTTGCACAAGGAATAGGAAACAACAATGAAACTTATTATTGTATCTTTAATCAAGGTACAAGTGAGTTTGAGGTAGGACGTGGTACATTAGATGGATCAAGTGCTAACTTAGCTAGAACTTCAGTTATCTCCAGTTCTAATTCAGATTCTGCTGTTGACTTTTCTGCAGGCACAAAAGATGTATTTTGTACTTTACCAGCAAGTAAATCGGTTTACCTAGATGCATCAGGTAATCCAGTAGGAGCAGCGTCAGCTGGCTTTGCATTAGCAATGGCGGTGGCGTTATAAATAGGAAAAAAATATGGCACAAGATTTTAGAAACGTACTAGTTAGAACAATTGGAACAGGTGATACTACGCTATTAGTAGCGGGAAATTACGATGCAGTAATAGGTATTAGATGTTGCAATATTTTAACATCAACTATTGCTGTTGACGTTAAAATTGCTAAAGGCGGAGCTGATTACTTTATAGCTAAAGGAGTTAGTATTCCACCCAACAGCGCTATTGAATTAATTCAAGGTGGCGCTAAGATTGTTTTACAAAGTGGCGATACATTAGAAGCAGTTTCAGATACAGCTAGTAGCTTAGATGTAACTCTTTCTTATATTGACACAATTAGTTCGTAGGAGGAATTATGACAGCAGTAATAAATGGCATTCAATATATTGGCGGCCAAACATCAGCAAATGAATTTATAAACAATCAAGCGGGCACTATTGATGGTACACAAACTGTTGAGAACGGAGTTCTTGCAGGTCCCATTACTATACCTGGAACAATAACAGTAACGGGAGTATTAGTCATTGTCTAAAATAGAAGTAGATACAATTGATAAACAAAGTGGCTCAACGGTTACAGTTGGTGGTCCTGGTACAAATGTAGTTTTAGGAACATCAGGCCAAAGTGTAACTTTAGGTTGTGGAGCAACTCAAACAGGATTCGGAAGAACAGGAACTGTAGATTGGTGCACTACAGCAAAGACAAGTCCTTTTACAGCAGTATCAGGCGATGGATTTTTCATAAACACAAGCGGCGGAGCTGTAACAGTTACTTTACCTTCATCTCCTTCAGCTGGTGATATAGTGGCAGTTTCTGATTATGCACAAACTGCTTGTACTAATGCAATTACAGTAGGAAGAGGTGGTTCAAAAATAGATGGATTATGTGCTGATTTACTTTTAGAAACTAAAGGAATTGCTACAACTTTAGTTTATGTAGATGGAACTAAAGGATGGAAACCTGTAAATTCAAATGAAGTAACAAATCAAATTTTATATGTTACTGCAACAGGTGGAACTGTAACAACTTCTGGTGATTTTAAAATTCATACATTCACTTCTGATGGGCCTTTTCAAGTAACTTGTGCTGGTTCAAGCGGTGGATCAGATAAAGTTTCATATGTAGTCGTAGGTGGTGGTGGCGGTGCTGGCGGAGACGGAGGTGGCGGAGGTGGCGCTGGAGGATTTAGAGAAGGTAAATGTTCAAGTGATCCTTATGCAGATTCACCTTTAGATTCAGGAACAGCTTTACCAGTTACAGCTCAAAACTATCCAATAACAGTAGGTGGAGGAGGTCCTGGTAATGGAAACTCTCCTTGGAGTACAACTCCAGCTGCTATATCAGGAGGCCCTTCAACTTTTTCAACAATAACTTCTGCTGGCGGAGGTGGAGCAAGTAGAGGTCAAGGTGCAGCCGGTGGATCAGGTGGTGGTAATGGTAGATGTGTGCAAACTGGAACAGGCGGTGCAGGTAATACACCACCTGTAAGTCCCCCACAAGGAAATGCTGGAGGAACAGGAGCACCTGGATGTGGATCAGGTGGAGGTGGTGGAGCAGGAGCAACCGGAAATAATGCACCTGGTAGTAATGGAGGATCAGGTGGAGGCGGTGTAACAAGTTCAATAAATGCAACACCTACAACAAGAGCAGGTGGTGGAGGTGGATCAGCAGAACCTACAGCAGCACCAAGCGCTATAAGAGGGGCAGGTGGAGCCGGAGGCGGTGGAGCAGGAGCAGGTAGTGGTACTCATGGAAATCAAGAAGCAGGGACAGTTAACACAGGTGGTGGAGGTGGTGGTGGCCCAGCTAATTCTTCTCCTTTTACAGGTGGAGCAGGAGGTTCAGGTATAGTAATATTAAGATATAAATTTCAAAATTAATTATGACAAGTACAATTAAAGTAGATAACATACAAAAAGTTTCAGACGGATCTAGCATTATTAAAAAATGTGGATCAACTATTACAGTTGGTTCGTGTGGAGCTACTGTTGCATTAGCATCAGGCGCATCACAAACAGGATTTGGTACACCATCTTCTTCAGTATTGTGGTGTAATACAGCAAAGACTTCTCCTCTTACAGCAGCAAGTAAAGTAGGATATTTTGTAAATACAACAGGTGGAGTAGTTACAGTCACACTTCCTTCATCGCCAAGCGCTGGAGATGTTGTAGCTATAAAAGATTATGCGGGAACTTTTGATACTAACGCAGTAACAGTAGGTAGAGGTGGATCAAAAATATCAGGTTTTTGTCAAGATGCTACTCTTGATACAAAAGGAGATTCAATAACATTAGTTTATGTAGATGGAACTCAAGGATGGATAAATGTTAATACAGACGATACAGTAAAAGGTGCTCCACTTTTTATTTGTGCAAGTGGTGGAACAATTACTTGTTCAGGAGATTTTAAAATACATACATTTACATCAGATGGAACTTTTACAGTTAATTCAGCACCTACTCCAGCTAACAATAATGTATCTTATATGGTTGTTGGTGGTGGAGGAGGTTCAGGAAGTTCAGGTGGTAACTCAGCAGGTGGTGGAGGAGCCGGAGGATTTAGAGAAGGTAAAACTCCAGCAACTCCTTATACTGCAAGTCCATTAGTGGCACCAGCAGGTTTACCAGTATCAGTAACTGCTTATCCAATTACCGTAGGAGGTGGAGGTACAGGTGCTCCTGGAAATCCAGGGCCAGCGCCAGAAACTCCAGGTACAAATGGTATAGCTTCAGTTTTTTCAAGTATAAGTTCAGCAGGTGGTGGTTTTGGTTCAGGTACTAGTGCTCCTGCATCAGGTGGTAATGGAGGATCAGGTGGTGGAGCAGGCGGTGGTGGCTTAAATAGACCTGGTGGAACAGGAAACACTCCTCCAGTTAGTCCCGCACAAGGAAATAATGGAGGTCAAAGTCCTTCTAGTCCTCCAGACGCAAATGGTGGAGGAGGTGGTGGTGCAGGAGCAGCAGGCACTAACGCTTCAGGTCCTTCATCAGGTAATGGTGGTAATGGAGTATCAACAGAAATTACAGGTTCAGCAGTAACTAGAGGAGGAGGCGGAGCAGGTGGTGCTTATACTCCTGCTGGAGCAAGCATGGGTTCTGCTGGTTCAGGTGGTGGTGGAGGAACTAATGCTAATGCCGCAGGTGATAATGGAACAGCAAATACTGGTGGTGGTGCCGGTGGTCCAAGTAGTTTAAACAGTGCTAGTGGTGCTATAGGTGGATCTGGTATAGTAGTAATAAGATATAAATTTCAATAATTATGAGTACAGTTAAAGTAAATAAAATAGAAAAAAGATCAGGAAGCACACTTACATTAGGTGGTCCAGGCACAGCCGTAACTTTAGCTTGCGGTGCAACACAGACAGGTTTTGGTAGAACAGGGACAGTTGATTGGTGTACAACAGCTAAAACTTCACCTTTAACAGTTGCTTCAGGCAATGGTTATTTTATTAATACAAGTGGTGGAGCAATTACAGTCACTCTTCCATCTTCTCCTTCAGCGGGAGATATAGTAGCTCTTAAAGATTACGCAAATACTTGGGATACAAATAATGTAACATTAGGTAGAGGTGGATCAAAAATTAATGGTCAATGTGCTTGCGCAACTTTAAACACAGAATCACAATCCGTAACTTTAATTTACGTTGATGGAACTAAAGGTTGGCAGGATATTCATGACTCAACTTCTAACGTAACAGGTGCAGATTTTGTTGCAGCAACAGGTGGTACAATAACTACTTCAGGAGATTATAAAATTCATACTTTTACAGGTTCAGGATGTTTTCAAGTAACTACTGCTGGTAATGCAGCAGGTTCAAATAAAATTTCATATTTAGTAGTAGCAGGTGGAGGTGGTGGAGCAGGCAATGTAGGTAATTATGATGGTTCAGGAGGTGGTGGAGCAGGAGGTTTTAGAGAAGGCAAATGCTCATCAGACCCTTATTCTGCTAGTCCATTAGCCACTACAGCTTTAACTGCATCCGTTGCAACTTTTCCTATAACAGTCGGAGGAGGTGGAACAGCTGGTCCCACAACAGGTGCAGGTGGTAATGGTGGTCTTTCAACTTTTTCAACAATTACATCAGCTGGTGGTGGCGGTGGTAATTTTCCCACTGGAACTACACCAACAAATGCAGCAGGTGGTTCAGGTGGAGGCTCAGCAGCAACATGTAATCAACCTCAAGGAACAGCAGGTGCTGGAAATACACCTCCAGTTTCACCTCCACAAGGTAATCCAGGAGGTAGTCAACAAAGTTCAGGTGCCAGTGCAGCAGGAGGTGGAGGTGGCGCAGCAGCTGCAGGAGGTAATGCACCAAGTAATACAGTAGCAGGTGATGGTGGAGCAGGAGCAACAACTTCTATCAACGCATCTCCAGTTCAAAGAGCAGGTGGTGGTGGAGGTTCTGCATATCCAGCAAATACAGGCGGTTCAGGTGGAGCAGGTGGTGGAGGAGATGGTGGAAGAGCACCAGGGACTCCAAGTCCAGCAGGTCAATCAGGGACAGCAAACACAGGTGGCGGTGGTGGAGGATCAAATGCTAATCCAGGAAATCCAGCAGTAGGTGGCGTAGGTGGTTCAGGTATAGTAATATTAAGATATAAATTTCAGTAGTTGAATGGTAATTAAAAATAATATATAAGGAGAACATTATGGCACATTATGCAAAACTAGGAGCAAATAACAAAGTTATATCAGTTGACGTTGTAGCTGATAAAGATTGTCAAAATGCTAGTGGTGTTGAAGATGAAGAAGTAGGGAGACAGTTTTTGGAAAGAATTCACAGCTGGCCTCTATGGAAAAAAACATCTTACAATACACAAGGTGGACAACACAAAAATGGCGGAACACCTTTAAGAGGTAACTACGCAGGTATAGGTATGACTTATGATGAAGATAACGATATCTTTATTAGTAAGAAACCTTACGCTAGTTGGATATTAGATGTTCCTACAGCTAGTTGGAAATCACCAATAGGTGATGCTCCAACACTATCTGAAGAAGAACAAACTACACATATGTATGTGTGGAATGAATCTACAGGTGCTTGGGATAAAACAGCTAGATAACACACTTGACATTTTTAATAGATTTTATTACATACTAAATAGGTATGCACAAGAAAGTATTAACAGAAGTAGACTTATATGTAGGTGAAATTTCTATGCCGAAAGGCTTTGAGATTGATCGCGATAAAATAAGAAACGACATTATAGAATCTTTTATAAAACAAAATAGAGTTAATACTAATCCACAAGCTTATGCTTTTGATGATTATGTTGTACCTTTTTCTCAACCTTTACAATGGATGCAAGATTATGTGAGAGATCATTGGAGAGTGGACTACTATAGAACTTTAATACAAAAAAATATGCACGGCAATGTTATGCATCCTAAAGAAAAGTCTTGGACAAGACATCAAGTTGATCCTGTTGATTTACGTAACTCACCAGATTATACACTTATTTATGGTGTTGATGTTAAAGAAGGTTCTTGTGAATGTATTATTGAATATGATGATAACAGAAGAAAAAATAGAACTTGGCATATACCTCTAAAAGATAATCACTTTATAATGTTTCCTGCTACTAATAAGTATTCTTTTTCACCAAATACTTCTAATGGCTTAAATATAATTTTAACAATTAATTATGAATATATCTAATTTTATTGAAGAGTATCAAATACCAAAAAACATTTGTAATAACTTTATTAGTTATCATAAAAAAAATAAAGAATATAAACGTAAAGGAACAATAAAAAATGATGTTATGAATTTAAAAGAAAAAGATTCAACAGACGTATTTTTTTATAATGAATCTAAACAAGATTTTATTATTAATTTTTTTAAATTACTAGGTACTTTTGTTAATCATTATATGAATAAATATGAAATAGAAGGTTTATTACATACCGCTCAATCTCATAAAATACAACACTATGAAAAAAATAAAGGTTATTTTAAACAACACTACGAAAAATTTAGTTTACAAGAAGTTAATAGAGAATTAGTTTATATGTTATACTGTAATGATGTAAAGAATGGTGGAACTAATTTTCCTTTTCAAAATATTAAAACTGAATGTAAAAAAGGAAATTTAATTATTTGGCCTGCTTTTTTTACCCATCCGCATCATGGAATAATTTCAGGGAATAAAGAAAAATATATTGTAACAGGATGGTTTTTAGTAAAATGAATATATTTAATCACTATTGGTTCTTTGAATCTGCAATACCACCACGAATATGTGATCTTATTGTTAAGTATGGTAAAGCAGAAAAACAAAGAGAGATTATGGCCATTACAGGTGGTTATGGTAGAGATAGAGATTTAAATAAACAACCTCTTACTAAAGAAGAAGTAAAAGATTTACAAAAGAAAAGAGATTCTAATATTATTTGGATGAATGATCCTTGGATATATAAAGAAATACAACCTTATGTTCATATGGCAAATAAAAATGCAGGTTGGAATTTTGAGTGGGATTTTTCAGAATCTTGTCAATTTACAATTTATAAAAAAGGTCAGTATTATGATTGGCACTGTGATAGTTGGGATAAGCCTTATGTAACTCAAGACAACACAAACGGAAAAATTAGAAAATTATCTGTAACGGTGACATTAACAGATCCAAAAGAATATAAAGGTGGAGAGTTAGAGTTTGATTTAAGGAATTTAGATCCTGATAAAAAACCTAATTTAAGAACGTGCACAGAAATATTACCAAAAGGCTCTTTGGTTGTATTTCCTTCATTTGTATGGCATAGAGTCAAACCAGTAACTAAAGGAGAAAGGAATAGTCTAGTGATATGGAATCTAGGTTATCCATTTAAATAATATGAATGATATAAAACAAGGTGGCAGTAACACACTACCAAAACCAAAAGGACACGTAGATTTTAAATCTGCTTTTTATTTTCAAACGCCAGTATGGATTGCAGAAGCACCAATGTTTTTAAAAAGCACAATTAAACTAACAGATAAATATATTAAGAAAGCTGATAAACTTTTAAAAGATAAATTAAAAAATGAACCTAAATGGAAAAAAGATATAGGCACATTTGGTTTATCTAAACATAGTGAAAGTTTTTCACAAGATCCTAAAGCAAAAGATTTAGTTGAGTTTATAGGTCAACGATCTTATGAGTTTCTAGATTGGCAAGGTTTTGATTTAAGAAATCACAGTCTACACTTTACAGAATTTTGGGTACAAGAATTTAGTGAAAAAGGTGGTGGTCATCATTCTACACATCAACATTGGAATCAACATGTATCAGGATTTTACTTTTTAAAATGTAGTGAAAAAACATCTTACCCTATCTTTCACGAACCGAGACCTGGTGCAGAGATGACAAAGTTACCTTTAAAAAATCAATCACAAATTACAATGGGAACTAATCAAATACACTACAAACCTACACCTGGAACGATGATTATATTTCCAGGTTATGTTCCTCACGAGTTTGCAGTTGATGCAGGACTAGATCCATTTAGATTTGTTCATTGGAATCTTAAAGTTGTTGAAACAGCAATATCAAAAGAAAAGAGTATTAAATGAGCTTTAAAAAAAATAAATATATAGTTATTAAAGAAGCTGTACCAAAAGATATAGCTGAATTTGTTTACAATTACTTCTTACTTAAAAGAACTGTTACAAGAACTTTATTTGATCAAAGGTATCTCTCTCAATTTACAGAGGAATGGGGAACGTGGACAGATGCACAAGTTCCAAATACATACTCTCACTATGCAGATATAGCTATGGAAACTTTGTTAATGAGAACTTTACCCATTATGGAAAAGAAAACAGGACTTAAATTAAATCCAACTTATTCTTATGCTAGGATTTATAAACCAGGAGATGTCTTACATAGACACAAAGATAGATTTAGTTGTGAAATATCTACAACTTTAAATCTTGGTGGTGATCCATGGCCTATACATTTAGAACCAAAGAAAAATGTAGGTATACCAGACGGTAAAAAAATTACTGTAAAAAGTGATAATAAAGGTATTTTAGTTAATCTAAAACCTGGAGATATGTTAGTTTATAGAGGCATGGAACTAGAACACTGGAGAGAAGAATTTCAAGGTGATAACTGTGCTCAGGTTTTTTTGCATTATAATGATCAAAAATCAAAAGATGCTGATAAGAACATAAATGATAGAAGACCTCATTTAGGACTTCCAAGTTGGTTTAAAAAGTAATATAGTCTTTAAATGGGGACAGTGAATCCACCACATACCTCACTGTCTCCTTTTAAGGATTATTTATGA
>WLWH01001712.1_pt1 | contig 13674 bp, 20 predicted proteins | sample 6712741 | NCBI WGS metagenome assembly WLWH01 (sample SAMN12718694, study PRJNA515312) | sponge metagenome | isolation source: marine sponge | host: Mycale hentscheli | place: New Zealand: South Island, Marlborough, Capsize Point | collected 2003-05-01 | reverse complement strand
GCGGCAACAGTTGCTGAAGAAGGCACGGTTGAACAGGCCTTCGGCGGGCCCCGTGGGGTCTGAGCCGTCCACGATCACCACGTCGTAGCTGCCGTCTGCGGCTGCAGCCGCCCAGGCGATCCCGTCTCCCACTGTGAGATGGAAGCGGGGGTCGCTCCAGCATCCGCCCCCGATCGAGCTCAGATGCTCCTGGCTGAGCTCCACAACACGCCCGTCGATCTCCACCAGGTCGAGGTGCAATACCCCTGGGTGGCGCAGGCATTCGCGGGCGGTTCCGCCATCACCGCCGCCGATCACCAGCACGCGCTCGATGGCCTCGGCCGTGCAGAGCGCAGGATGCACTAAGGATTCGTGGTAATGGCGTTCCTGGTGCTCAGCGGTCATCCAGCAGCCGTCTAGCAGGAGTCCCTTCCCGTAGCGCTGGCTATCGATCACGGTGATGCGCTGAAACGGGCTTGTTTCGTCCACCAGCACGCGGCCTTCCAGGCCATAACGCACGCCGTTGTGGTGTTCATCGATCCAGTTGCCACTGGTTTCAGGTGCAGTGGTCATGGCGGGGCGCTGGACGTTCGCTCCATCCAGCTAAAACCAGCACCGGTTTGAAGGCGAAATGCCAAGGTCAGGGGTGTCAGTCGGTCGTTCAGCGATTGATGCCGTGAAGGAGTGCTGGAACGATGCCCCAGGACCTCACCGTGAATGCTCGCCTGGTGATCCCTTCAAGGGAGCTTCAATGGCGGTTTTCTCGCGCTTCAGGTCCTGGAGGGCAGGGCGTGAACACCACGGATTCTCGGGTTGAGCTGGTGTTCGATCTGGCGAATTCGTCGGCGCTGGGCCCCTTTCGGCGACAACGGTTGATGGAGGTCCTGGGATCGCGACTGGTGGATGGTTGTGTGCGTGTGGTGGCAGCAGAGGAGCGATCTCAGTGGCAAAACCGCCAGCGAGCGATGGCTCGGCTTGCTGATCTGTTGCGTGAGGGCTTGAAGCCACCGCCTCCCCAGCGCCGGGCTACGCGGCCTGGCAGAGGTGCGGTGCAGCGACGGCTTGAGGCCAAAGGGCGTCGCGGTCAGATCAAAAGAAATCGCCAACAGCGTCCGTCATTGGACGATTGATCGATGGGGCGCTTGCCCACTGTCAGGGGTGGTTGTTGGGTGCTGTGGGCTTGGAGGCTTGTTCAGCACGGATTGCCAGCTTTGCTTGTTGCCACACCATTTCAAGCTCCTTGATGCTGCGTCCTTGGAGATCTCCTCCCAGGGCGGTTTCCACGCGAGAGAAGCGATCGAGAAAGCGCTGGTTGGTGCCGGCGAGGCCTTCTTCCGGCTGGATCTCACACCAGCGAGCCACATTCACAAGCGTGAACAACAAGTCACCAAGTTCTTCCTGAGCATGTTGTTGATCACCAGAAGACACCGCTTCCTTGAGTTCATCAAGCTCCTCATGCACTTTGTCCCAAACCCCCTTCATGTCATCCCACTCAAACCCCGCCTTGGCGGCTTTGCGCGAGATGGTCATCGCTCCAGCCAGAGCGGGTTGTCCACGGACTTTCTTGGCGAGTTGATCGCTCAATGGGCTGGTTGATTCGGAGGAAATCTCTCCCCGTTCCGCTTGTTCTGCGGCTTTGATGCTGTCCCAATTCGCGGAGACGGTTTCGCTGTCATGGGCTTCTGCATGGCCAAAGACATGCGGATGGCGGCGAATCAACTTGTCCGTGATTCCACGTGCAATCGCGTCGAGATCGAAGCGTTGTTGCTCCTGAGCGAGTTGGGCATGGAGCACCACTTGCAGAAGCAAATCGCCTAACTCCTCCTTGAGGTGCCGATCATCCCCATGGCGGATCGCGTCCACGACTTCGTGAGCTTCCTCTAGGACATAGGGCACCAAGCTCTGATGCGTTTGCTTGAGGTCCCAAGGGCAACCGTGGTCGGGGTCGCGTAATTGCGCGACCACCTCGACCAGATCGTGCATGGCGTCGCTCATGGGGGCAGGTGGAGGAGTCTTTAAGTCTCGTTGGCAGGACAGCCACCAGCCGTTCTCAACGAGGGCTTCAAGGTCAAGGTCTAGGCCAAGGTCAACCTCGGCGTCGGCGTCTTCGTTTGGGCGACAGCGGACGCTTGATCGGCAGTTTTGGCATGGGGTCCCCGTCTTGAATCAGATGCAACCAAGCGCTTGCTTCAAGACCAATTAGCCCGATCAAAATGGCGTTTGATGATTCGTTCCATGCCTGTTGCAGCCAGCTTCGCCATTGTTCTGGCGAAGGCGTTCCCCAACGGCTGCCTAGCCAGCTGATCGCCGCTACGAGGAGGCTGAGATAGGCGAGCCGAATCGCCGTTCCTAGGAATGGACTGTGCGATAGCACCGAGCGGTGATGGATCAGGCGTTGGTAGGGCCACCACAGCCAGCGCAGCACACCCCAGCGTTGATAGGGCCTGGAATTGATGTCGAGATCAGGGGAAAGAAAGAGGCCGCCGAATAAAAAGGCCGCGGCACTGCCGGCGGCACCACTGATCCCTAGCCATGGCCACCAGATGGCCCCGTAGATCAGAGCGAGGACACAGGTGGCGCGATCGTGCTTCCGGCCGGAAGCCATGCTTTAGAAACAGTGTTGGACGTAGCCTGCCACCTTCAGGCAGAATCCCTGTGTAAGGGCGATTAGCTCAGCGGTAGAGCGCCTGCCTTACAAGCAGGATGTCCCTGGTTCGAAACCTGGATCGCCCATCTCAGCTCACCTTCAAAAGTCCGTGTTTGCTGCGGCGCGACCCGGCTAGCGCTGCACCCCATGGCGCATGGCCATGGGCCGAGACATGGGATTTGCTTTGAGTAGAAATGACTACCAATTGAATCTTGATGGTTCTTTACATTCGGTTGGAACGACTGCTTCGCCATGGGTTTGCCTCTCCACTTCCAATTCGAGAAGCTTCGGCTTCAGGGGGCTATCCAACAGGCCAGCGATATGGATGAGCTTAAAGAAGTAGCTGGACAGCTTTTAGACCTTTACTTCATGCAAAAGGCTGCTACAGCACGCGTCATTTCTGAAAAATAACGAGTTATCCCATGTCCCAGGATCATTCCGAAGAAATCGTCGCGACTGTCCACTTAAGCCGAGAAGCGTTGCGATTGGCGTACAAAACGACTTGCGACGCGCTGCGCAATTGGCCTGGCGGTGATCCTCTCGAGCAACAGTTTTTAGCAGAAAGCAAAGATCAGCTTTTCCGTTGTTTGCTTGAACAGTCGTTTGAACTTGAGGCTGGATGAGTTGTCGCTAGTGACTTGTTCGGATATGGGTTTGCTCGTGAAGTATTTGTCTAAATGTGTGCAGTAAAACTAGATAAGAGCTCCATCCATCAAGGCGAGCAGCGTGTCCTGGGTGATGGTCAAGCTGCTCGGATTTATCTTATTGATTTGCTTAGCCTGAATGTTCAGCACCCCTTTGGTTTTGGCTTTTAGGTTATTGAATACTTTAGTTGTCTGTGCCGCAACATAGTCCAGAAAAAGATCCATGCAGTGGGTGGTCAGGGTGTTGTCGCCCCTCGGCGTAATAAAGTTTTTCCATGAGGAGATTTGGTTTTGCTCCCATCGTTGCCTGTGCTGGAGTAGCCATCAGAGTAATAGCGGCAAGGGCGGAAAATAGTTTCATAGTTTTCATCCGATGAATTGATCTTTGTGGACCTTGTTAAAGCCCGATTGCATGCAATAAGCTCTCGCCCGTGATCATTTCTGTGACGACGGCAGCAACGAAGCCGAGCATTGCCAAGCGTCCATTGAGCTTTTCTGAACGCTCATGGAAGCCCCAACCAGCATCGGCGGCCGCATAGTTCATTGGTGGCTCTTTGGCATACACATTGTCGTGACCTTCGCCATCTCTGGTGACGAGGCCCATTGGGGTATGGAGGATTGTTGTGGTCATCGATGTCTCCAAGTGGGACCAGGTCGGTCTAGATCTGCTCCCCTACGCCTGGAAGGGGGGCAGCCGTATCGGAGGGTTCGGTTTCAGGACCTGACTATTTCGTCTTGGTGTGAGTATTGAACGGTCTGTTTTTGCTTTGAGCGTGCGCCATGCTCTTAGACCTCATTTATGGACTTCCTTCACTCATGGATTGCGTTGCGTTAGTCAGGTGTTTGAAGGACAGCTGTAATGCTGTGGGGCCTTTGCATGAGTTCTTCGTTGAACTCCATTGCTAAATGTTGTGCCTCCATTGCATCTGAGGCATAGACATTGTCTTCATGAGTCGATCCGAATGAATCTCGATATCGAATGGCGTAGCGTTTACAGGGTTGCTGAATGGACATAAAACTTGCGCTGAGCTTGATCAGTTGTGAATGAAGTGTGTCCTGCCTGCAGTGAAGGCGGCAGGACACGTTGAAGGACGACGTGAGTGGTGTGTTGTGATTAACCAGCAATCGCTGAAATGCTGTAAGGAGCCTCAGGAAAACTGGTTGGCATTGGGTCAAGTTTGCCTTGGGCTAATGCTTTGGCGCGTTGATACATTTGGCTCGATGTTGCACCTGATGCCTCCATGGCTTTGGCGACAACGTCCCAATTACGAATTTCAGTGGACATTTGAATTCAATTCAGAACCCACAAATAATCGCTAGTTGATCGCGTGTGGCGTGACAGTGAAATCCCCCCATCGCCCGAACACGCGTTTGCGCTGAGCTGTCGATACAGTCTTTTCAAATAGTGGTTTGGTGTTGACCACGGCCGAGACTTTTTGACTTGAACTTTGCTCGCTCGAGCGATAAGGAAAAATTGCAAAGATTGGCTGACATCCAGTCAGTCAAGAGCCATGGTTGAAGTTTGTGGTGTAACTGGATGCTGAAAGTTGAACATGTGGCAATTGCCTGCTTTGCCGCATTGCAATCACTCTCCTTTGCTGGCCTGCCTGTGAGTGCGGCTCAAAATTGTGGTCCTAATCGGCACTGGGTTCAGACGGGCGCGGGATACGGCTCTGGATATTGCAAACCCAAAAACAGGCGGGACCATCAAGTTTGTGCGATCGGCTATCACTACGAAGGTCGTGGTGTTTGCAAACGCAACGGAGACTGGTGGAAAGGGCGTAGGCCAATTAACTGGGGGCCTCGCTATGAACCTCAGAAACCAGAAGGTGGCGTCACATTCCAAGGTCCTAACGGTGGAAAGATTCGAGTGAAATGGTGAGATCTTTTTGGTCTTAAATGGGTTGCTGCAATCTGTCTTTTCCCCGTGTCATGCGGGGTTTTTTATGGTTTGTGCCTGAGTGATGCCTACGCTGATTTCCTCCGTTCAGGCAGTGTCTTTGCGGTGATAGGTGATTTGGCGAAATGCAATGCGCGGACATGGATTCGCTCAGATGCCATTCGTTGTTGTTCCGTAAGCGATGAAACGATTTCTTGTTGGATGGTTTCTTTCGGCTGCGCGATTGGTCATGATCAAGCTTGATCCTTGGGGAGCAGCTCATGTCAAAAGCACGCGAAATGATCAATGCCCATCTATATCCAGTGCTGGCTACATTTTCTGTAATTTATTTTTCGATTCAAATCGCTCCGATTGCCAATCAAGCTCGATATTTTGACCATTGTGTGGATGAAGTCATTCAGGAAGCCAAAGGTAGTTTTGCTCAGAAACGGGCCTTTGCCGTTAACCGCTGCAGTGGAAGTTGATCCGTGTGTGCAGGCTGATTAAGGCTGATTGTGTTGGCACTCAGAGCAAATGCCGAAGAATTCCAAGGTGTGGAACAACATCTTGAAGCCAGACTGTTCTTCGGGTGTGATGGAGACTCCGTGAATTGGGCAGTGATCCAAAGCCTTCGTGCTTCCACAGTCCACACACGTGAGGTGATGGCGGTCCTGTTCAACCGGGGCATAGAGGGCCTCTCCAGTCGGTAGATGGCGGCAGCGCACCAGACCCTGCTGCTGTAGTTGCCTGAGGTTCCTGTACACCGTGGCGAGTCCCATGGAACTGGACCCGCTCTCTAAGAGCCGATGAAGCTGTTGCCCACTCATTTCGTCACCACAGTGACGCAAGGCTTCGAGCAGGCGTTGTTGTCGATTTCGGCTTGCGGACGGCTGGGTCTTCATGGTGATTCAGACCTTGCTCATTGTGGATTGAATCATGTCTTCGCTGGTCGTCCACAGACGCTCGCGTTGTTGGGGGTCTCTGGCCGTACGGGCCACAGGCTGACGTGTTGGCATTCCACGCATGGAGGCAAACCCACCTGGTCCGAAATGCTCTCCACCCTTAGCGCTGCTTGCTGTTGCTGCATGCAATTGGGGCAGTGCGCCCATCGCGGCACTTTGGAATAAGGGATCCATGAGCCGGTAGGCCAGGGACTCTTGCCAGGCACCGGTTGCGGCAATGGAGACCGGTTGAAGATTGGTACGGGCCAGGCCTGGATGGGCGGCGAGAGAGATCACGGTGCTGTTTTGCTGCTGAAGCCGCTGGTTGAGCTCGAGCGCAAACATCACGTTGGCCAATTTGCTTTGGCCGTAGGCACTCCATCGGTCGTAGCGCTGCTCACCTTGCAGATCTGACCACTGCATTTTGCCGAAATATTGAGCGCCAGAGGTCACCGTGACCACACGTGCATCAGAGCGGCCTTCCATCAGGGGAAGAAGCCTTTGGGTGAGAGCCATGTGCCCAAGATGGTTCACAGCAAACTGCATTTCGAAGCCTTGGACGCTCAACCGTCGTGGGGGTGCCATCAGGCCCGCGTTGTTGATCAACAGGTCCAGGCGTCCGTATCGCTCTTGGACAACGTTGGCGCAACGTTCAACACTGTTGAGATCGGATAAATCAAGATCCAACAGGTCAACGCCCGTTCTGCCGAGATCCAGCAAGTCACGGCGTGCTGCTTCGCTTTTGCGTTGGCTGCGGCATGCCATGAGCACGGTGGCACCTTTTTGCAAAAGCGCACGCGTGGTTTCTAAGCCCAGGCCGCTGTTGGCCCCGGTGACGAGGGCCACGCGTCCAGTTTGGTCTGGGATGTCCTTCAGGGTCCAGCCCATGGAGCAGGCGTCAGAGAGCGTCCAGTCTCGCTGTTGGAATCAGTCTTCGGGGAACAGCAAGTCGGCTAGTTCGTCGGCATCCACGTCGTAGACACGGGCAAGGGACGTTTCGATCGCGCTCGTTACTTCGCCTGGGAGGAATCTCATGGCGTTGAGGGCGTCTTCGGCGATCTCGTCTGTCAGGAGCTGGTCATCGCCTTCGAGCTTCTCGTCATTGATGACGGCCATCACCCAGCTCTGATAGGCGTACACCAGATCCGAGAATTCGAGTTCGGGATCGTTGAGATCCAGGGTCATGGTCCGAGCCGGTCGTTGGCGTTCCTAGTTTGACCTCCAGGGGGGAAGATGTCTTGCAGCAGATGTTCGGTATGAGCCTTCCGGATCCTGATCAACTGCAGGGAACCCTTGTCGACTTCGCTCTTTTGGAGCTGATTCGACAGCACCGTCTCAGTTTTCAACCGCTGTGGACTGTGGACAGTTGGGCCAAATTGATGATCTGGCTTGCCTTGAATTGCGGACTTTCTGGTGATGCAGACAGTTTTGAGCATTTCGCTCAGGCGTTAGGCGAACGGATCACCACGCGGATGCGCCGCACGTTTTTTGAGCGAGAGCTGGGCGATCTTGAGTTGCATGTCTTGGCGGATCCAGCTGATTCTCAAGTGCTGTTGCTGTCTCAGGCCCCGCAGGACCCTGCGGTTTTGGCTCCGGAGTGCTTGACCCGTGCCTTGAAGCGGGTTGATTTGTTGGAGCTTGTGAGTGCCGATCGCAGTCAGTGGCAAACCCTCGATGGCGTTGTTGCGATCCCTTGGAAACGTCTTGAAGCCTGATGACTACTGACTTGATCGCTCGGTATCGCAACGCCGGTTTTGAAGCGGTGGCGGATGGTGCCATGGCCTTTTTTGATCGCCGCAGGGATCTGCAGCGGGCTGGGGTGGCCTTTGGGCCTGGCGGTGCTGATGAGGAACCGGCCAAGGTGTCAACGGATATCAGCTTGGTTGCGATTGATCGCAGTGATCCAGACGCCTTCGGATTGTCGGAGGTGATCTTGCGCGGCGTTGCTGCGGGTTTAGAGCGCTATCTGCAAGAAAGACCTCTGTTCCGTTCGGTTTGCCCTGATCAAGAGTTGTTTGTGATGCCGATCTTCAACCTGCAGCGCTATGCGCCTGGAGAAGGTTTTAAGCAGTGGCATTGCGATTGGACGATCAGCGATGAAGCGACTGAGCCCGTGCATCGCGTGCTGGCTTGGATTCTTTATTGCGACACGGTGGAAGAAGCAGGCACGGAATTTCATTGGCAGAACCATCACGAACCTGCCGAGCGCGGGAAGTTAGTGATTTTCCCTGCGGGTCCATCGCATATTCATCGGGGCAGGGTGAATCCGGATCTCAGTAAAACGATTGCCACGGGTTGGATCAATGCTGGTTCGCGGCAGGGGTATCTGCAGCGCCTGGCGCAAGGGGAAGACAAGGACCCCCTCTCCCTGGCGTGACATTGAGGTTGGTTCAGGCTTGCCAATTTTTCATTGTCCACAGCAACTCACCGGCATCCCAGCTGCAGAGATCGAAGTTGTGGATCGCGGTTGCATCGGACGCATCGAGCAAGCGTTGGGCGTAATGCTTCACCAGTGCCGCAGGGTCGATCTCAACCCCTGCCTGGGCGGCCACTTCGCTCACGGCACCAGCGGTGGTGGCCATCCGCAGGCCCCTCTTCAGATCGTCATTTTGGGCCACAGCTTCAAGCATCTGCTCGATTGCAGCGCTGAGATCGTTGGAAGTGGAGGCCATGGATCCTCGGCATTGATGCCGTTTGATCATCGCTGTCAAGCCGCCTGAAAACGTCTTTTGCGACCATGAATGGCGTGTATGGGCTCTACCCGTGTCGGATCTGGCGAAGACCTATGACCCGGTTGGTACGGAAGCCAGATGGCAGAAGGCCTGGGAGGACGAGGGGGCCTTTCATCCCGATCCTGCGGCTGAGGGCGAACCGTTTGCGGTGGTGATCCCTCCGCCCAATGTCACCGGCAGCCTGCACATGGGGCATGCCTTCAACACCGCTCTGATCGATACGATCGTGCGCTATCAACGGTTGGCCGGCAAAAATGTGCTTTGCCTGCCTGGCACGGATCACGCTTCGATCGCCGTGCAGACCATTCTTGAGAAGCAGCTGAAGGAGGAGGGCAAAACGCGCCATGACCTTGGGCGTGAGGCCTTTTTGGAGCGGGCTTGGACGTGGAAAGCGGATAGTGGCGGGCGCATCGTTGATCAGTTGCGCCGGTTGGGGTATTCCGTCGACTGGAAGCGACAACGCTTCACGTTGGATGAAGGCCTGAGCGAGGCGGTGAAAGAGGCCTTCGTTCGGTTGCATGAGCAGGGCCTGATTTACCGCGGCGAGTATCTGGTGAATTGGTGCCCCGCTTCGGGCTCCGCTGTGAGTGATCTGGAGGTGGAGATGAAGGAGGTGGATGGCCATCTCTGGCATTTCCGCTATCCGCTCAGCAGTGGTGAGGGCCATCTCGAAGTGGCCACCACCCGGCCAGAAACCATGCTCGGTGACACGGCGGTGGCGGTGAACCCCAGCGATGAGCGCTATGCCCATTTGGTTGGTCAAACCCTTGATCTGCCTTTTACCGGCCGTCAGATCCCGATCGTTGCCGACGATCACGTGGAGAAGGAGTTTGGGACTGGCTGCGTCAAGGTCACACCAGCTCATGACCCCAATGACTTTGCGATCGGGCAGCGTCACGGACTGGCTCAGATCACGGTGATGCGCAAGAACGGCACGATGAATGCCGAGGCGGGTCGCTTCGAAGGGATGGATCGCTTTGAGGCGCGCAAGGCTGTGGTGGCAGCCCTTGATCAGGAGGGTTTGTTGGTCAAGGTGGAGGACTATCGGCATACGGTTCCCCACTCCGATCGGGGCAAGGTGCCTGTGGAGCCTCTGCTCTCTACCCAGTGGTTTGTGAACACGGAGCCCCTTGCGGCGCGCTGTCGTGAGGCCCTCGCGAAACAGGATCCTCGCTTCATCCCTGAGCGCTGGGAGAAGGTCTATCGCGACTGGCTCACGGATATTCGCGATTGGTGCATTAGCCGTCAGCTGTGGTGGGGCCATCGCATCCCCGCCTGGTTTGTGATTAGTGAGACCGGCGGCCGATACACCGACACCACTCCTTATGTCGTGGCGCGGAATGAGGCGGATGCTCTGGCCCAAGCCCAAGAAAAGTTTGGTGCTAGTGCACAGATTGAGCAGGACGAGGACGTGCTCGACACCTGGTTTTCCAGTGGTCTTTGGCCGTTCTCAACCTTGGGGTGGCCCGATGCGAATGCCGCTGATTTTCAGCGCTGGTATCCCACCAGCACGTTGATCACGGGTTTCGACATCATCTTTTTCTGGGTGGCCCGGATGACGATGATGGCGGGCGCCTTCACGGGTGAGATGCCGTTTAAGGACGTTTATATCCATGGGCTGGTGCGGGACGAGCAGAACCGCAAGATGAGCAAAAGTGCCGGCAACGGCATCGACCCACTGCTCTTGATTGAGCGCTACGGCACCGATGCCCTGCGCTTCGCCTTGGTGCGGGAAGTGGCGGGTGCTGGTCAGGACATCCGCCTGGATTACGACCGCAAGAAGGACACGTCTGCCACGGTGGAGGCGTCGCGCAACTTCGCCAACAAACTCTGGAATGCCACCCGGTTTGCCCTGATGAATCTGGGTGGGGCCACACCCGCGCAGCTTGGTGAGCCTGATCCGTCTGCGTTGCAGCTCGCCGACCGTTGGATTCTGTCGCGGTTGGCGCGCGTGAATCAGGAAACGGCAGCGCGATACAGCAGTTATGCCCTTGGTGAAGCCTCTAAAGGCTTGTATGAGTTTGCTTGGAATGATGTTTGCGACTGGTACTTGGAGTTGAGCAAGCGCAGGCTCAATCCCGGCGACAGTCCTGCGGCGGAAGCATTGGCGGATCAGCTCACCGCTCAGCAGGTGCTGGCCAAGGTGATCAGCCAAATGCACTTGATGTTGCATCCGTTGATGCCTCACCTCACGGAGGAGCTTTGGCACAGCGTCACCGGTGAACCAGAGACCACTTTCCTGGCGCTTCAGCCCTGGCCTGTCTTAGATCAAGCCGCGCTGGATGATGGGCTTGAGGCCTCCTTCGCTGAACTGATTGCTGCGATCCGTGTGGTGCGCAACTTGCGAGCGGTTGCAGGCTTGAAGCCATCGCAATCGGTGCCCGTGCGTTTCGTGACGGGCCGCCCTGAACTGATGGCAGTGTTGGAGAAAGGGACGGCTGATGTCACGGCTTTGACCCGCGCTGAATCCGTTGCTGTGATGACGCAGGCTCAGGCCGAGGCTGCTCCTGTTGCCAAAGCACTTGCCGGCATAAGCGGTGAGTTGCAAGTGTTGCTGCCCATTGAAGGCCTAGTGGATCTGGAAGCTCTTCAGGGCCGTCTTGAAAAAGACATCACCAAGGCGGAGAAGGAAATCAAGGGCTTGGCAGGACGCCTCAGCAATCCCAATTTTGCGGATAAGGCTCCGCCGGAGGTGGTGGCTGAATGCAAGGTAAAGCTTGCTGAGGCGCAGGCTCAGGCTGACCTGGCGCGCAGACGGTTGGAGGATCTGGGTTGATCTGAGCGCTAGCTCAACCCCGATCTTGCTGATCCGCTGTGGAGTGCTCGTGTGGGTTTTGCTGGGATTGCAGGCTTGATTGCCTGTTTGGTGGCCACTCCATCGGATACACCTGGCGTTGCGGGAAGGGGATGCCAATTCCGTGGTTGTTGAATGCAGTCCAGATTTCTTGCCGCAAGTCACTGCTCACGGTGCGAGCCTCCAAGGGATTGCGGACCGAGTACTTGATTTTGTAGTTGATCGACGACTCTGCAAAGTCGATCGCGAAAGCCTGGGGTGCGGGATGTTGCAAGACTCTTGGATGTTGGCAGGCGACCTGCTCGAGAAGTTTTATCACCTGCTGCGGTTCATGGTGATAGGCAGCACCGACAACTACTTCGTCTCGTCTGTAGTTTTCGCCAGTTGTGAATGATTCAGCATCTTGGGTGAAAAAGGTTTGATTGGGAATGAGCAGTTCAGCGTCATCCCGTTGACGGGATAGAAATGTGGCTCGAAGTCCTAATTTGTTGACTCGGCAAGGCTCGCCTTTGATCATCAGAATCTCTCCAGGTCGGATCGATCCTTCAAACAACAGCCAAATTCCGCTGATGAAATTAGCAAAGATTTCTTTGATGCCAAAACCAAGGCCGACTGACAACCCTGCTGAAATGGTGAGCAATGCTGTTGGGTTAAAACCAGCCTGAAGAGCAACGGCCAGGAGGCCAAAACTGATGATTAAATAACGAACGATAATTTCAATTGCGTGACGACTTTGATTGCTGATTTTAAGGCCTTCTTTTGAGATCCATGAGATGAGGAATGCGATCGGTGCGCTGGCAAGCAGAATTAGATAGAGGCCGATTAAGGAGGAAAAAAGTTTGCCTAGCGCCAGTTGGGAATTCAGCAATGTACCCACATTGATCAAACCAATGGATGAGAGACTGCTGAGTCGATCGATGCAGTAAAGCAGTGCAAAAACAAGAATGGCAGGCCGCACTAGACGCCTGAGCCAGCGCGCTCTTCGATCCTTCGGGTTGCGTTGGATCAGCTTCAGTTCGATCCACAAAAGAAGGTTCCAGGCTGCCCAGATCCATCCAAAGCGGATCGCGATTCCTGTGGGAATGGATGCCACATTAAGCACAATGCTGATGCCAAGTAGCGCAAGAGGACCTACGGCCTGAGATCTGATGCGTGAAACATTTTTTGTTCCCAGTTTTTTGCGAATGAATGCATCAGTGATCAGTGCGCAGGCAATTAAGATCAACTGCCAGCTAACAGCTGCGCGATCAATGTATCCAGTCCAGGATGAAATCTCAAAGAGAAGATTGTTCATTCTTTTCCTTTTTTCCCCAAGTTGGTTAAGGCCTGCACTGCGTCGTCAACGTTGATATTTCCACTGGTGAGCTCGGTTAATGTTTTGCCGACTTCTAGATAGCTCTTGGTTTCTAAGTATTGAATGATCATGGGCCACTGTTTGAGATAGCTGAGTGATTGTTCGTTCCAGGAATCGTTGTTGGCTTTGAGTGTTTGTGAGCTTTGATTCGGAATGTCAACAGCCTTGTTCGCTGGCAGGTAAGCTTCTGTACTGAGCATCACTCGCCTTTGGCCTACAGCATTGGTGTTCGCTTTCACATAACTCAGTGCGAGCTCCCGTTGTGTGGGGCTTGAATCAGTGCCTAGGCCATAACCTTGGACAATTGGCCAAGCAAAAGCTTTTGTTTGCACTCCATCTGGCAGGGTGGCGATACTGAGCTGTTTTCCCATTGTCTCTTTTAATGCCAGGGCTTGATATGAATCGCAGGTGATCCAGTCAAGGTTATTGGCGGCCAATTCATTGACCAGTTCAGATTGCTGGCTGTAAAAGGAAATGTTTTGGTAGTAAGCCGCTTGGCGTAGCCATGTGATCCACTCTTTGATTTTTGGCTTAGGTTTATTCTGATTTTTCTTGTTCACCAGTGAGCTGATTTCTGGGATGGCGCCGGTCGATCCAGCCGTCCATTGTATTTCATAGGTATTCGTTGATAAGCCAATACGAACGCCGCTGGCACCAAGCTTCACCAATTCTTGGATTGTTTTTGGTGGCTGCTTTGTGGTCTT
>WLWH01001710.1_pt1 | contig 13683 bp, 17 predicted proteins | sample 6712741 | NCBI WGS metagenome assembly WLWH01 (sample SAMN12718694, study PRJNA515312) | sponge metagenome | isolation source: marine sponge | host: Mycale hentscheli | place: New Zealand: South Island, Marlborough, Capsize Point | collected 2003-05-01 | reverse complement strand
TTCCTTTTTCTCAATCAATTCGAACGCTCTTTCCTTTGCCGACGCCGCGTTCGGAAACACGTCGACAACCTGTTTGTTTACCAACAACGAAACGTCGTCGCAACGATTTTGTCCAGCGTTCAACGGACGACACCGAACGATTTCGACTAAACCAATCAAACTGTTTTTCATCACATATTCGAAATCAACACGCATCACAAACCCCAATCAATTAGCAATCCAATTTTTTCGACGAACAACGTTTCGCGGTCGTCCAATCGACCGACGATCCAACCAAACCTACCGCCGCTATTCGTAACAATGCAACAATCGCCGCACGACGCGACGACGTACAAACAAACGTTCATTTTCGCGGTTGCTTCGCGAACCATTGAATCAAATACCATGGTCGAAAAATTCCACCTTGCATTGTTTTCCGTTCAACGCGTTTTTGATCGCGTTTTTGAAAACCTTTTCCGATAGTTCATCAACAAAACAATCTTCGAAATACACACTAGCACACGTCCGCCTGATTTCGATTTGTCGACCCATATCACTAATCAACTGCAATTCGTCGACGACTGATTCAACGGTTGCGTTTCGTTCGTCGTCCGATTGCGATTCGTCAAACGTGACAACGCAAGAAAAATTTTCGCCGTAACATTCGACCAAATATTGTTCCACGTCTGATTTAATTCCGTCCCAAATCCGAAAATTTGTTTTTTTGTCGTCCGCTTGCAACCGTTCATCAATCAATAACCTGATGCAATCGTCCAACAACTGAACATGATTCATTGAATCACGCAAAATGCCGCAACACCTGACCATTTTTTCGACGTCGTCAAAAACGTTGTATTCTTCAACAAATTTTGGTTTCTTCATTTCTTCGCCCTTTGTGTTTGTGTCGACGGAACCCCCGCCGAACAACATTGTACCAAATACACGACGTCACGTCAGCGGGACGTCATGACGCATAGACGGATGGAAAACGGGAATGGTTTGCTTAGAACGTCTTTCCTCGATTTCCTTTGATATGTCGTCAATCATCATTTCGTCGCTGATTTCCATAACGCAAACCCCAACAATAAATCCAGCGACGAATACCGCTAACAACACAAAAACGAACTCTTTCATTTTTCGCCCTTTCGACTTGCCAATTTCCTCGCCAATGCACGACCCGACGCCGCGTCACAAATTTCGGTGAATCGTTTCGTTGTTATCCTTCGTCGCCCTTCGGGATTTCCTTCGGGATGAACGACCCACAAGCCGCCGCCGTGAACGCATACGAACCGCGACAACTTCGCGTCGCCGCACTTGACCCACTGCCCGCGACGCAACCTAAGTTTTCCTGAAATGACGTCGTCTTGCGTTTCTTCGTCCCACAAATCGACCGCCGCGACATATCCGTTTTTGATTTTCGACCTTTTTGTTTTTTCCGACTGCAATTCATCGACGACGCTTTTTTCAAATTTCGCTTCAAGATGTTTTTCGTGTCTGTTTTGAATTATTTGACCCGCTGAATTCCATTTGTAGTTTTGCATCGTTTCGCCCTTTGTTTGTTTGTGTCGTGAATTATTCGCCGCTGAATCGCACGTTTTTTTCTTTTGCTAGTTTGTAAAATAATCCGGTCGCGTCATCGGCTTCATCGTGCGAATAACCATCCTCGATGCAACCGTCATAAACGTTTTGCATGTATGCGTCGCCCTCGCGAAAATTGATCGAATTGTCGTATTCGCCCGCTTGGTCAATTGCTGCAACCAAATTTCCGTCAACGTGTTCTCTTATTGTTTGCTCGTGCATGGCTTTTTTTCGCCCTTTGTGTTTGTGTGATTTGTTTAACGCTCCATCAATATGACCTAACATCGTCACTACGTCAACACGTCATGACATGAAATGACAAAAAAAACTCAATAATCAAACGCGGCGGAATCTTTTTCAATCCATTCGCGGCAAATCTCAAAACATTCCGGCGACATTTGTTCGACGAATCGCGATTGATTGACGCGTTTGAACCTGACGTCAAACCCTTCGCGGTGCAAATGAAATTGCATTTCTTCCAATTTCCAAACTTCAACGCCTGACGACCGCAACGTTTCCGAGTAGCGAACGGAAACCGGCAATTGGAACGGATCCGAACCGGCGGAAACGTGTTTCGCAAATTCGACGTCGGAACGCTTCGGAATTCCTCGATTGTGCCGATGCTGATGATCCCATGACCACAACGACCGCAAACGCGTTGCCGCATCCCTGACGACTAAAACCCGCCGGAACGATTCCCACGCGAACGGAACGCGTTCATTGTGTTTGTCGACGTGAAAACCTCCGCCGTCGACCGGCGATTCACCGACGCACCAAATCCCATTCAAACGCGATTTGCACAAACAATGATGCAACGCGGTTGATCCGCATTTCGGCGGCGTCACGATCAACAATTTTCGATTTTCAAAGACAATCATCGGGAACCAACGAAATTCGGATCATTCCATTTTTTCGAAACCCACGGGTTCCAATATTTCATCGCGCCGCCGGAATGATGAACTACCGCGTCATTTTCGAACGCGTGTTTTAGAATTGTTGACGCTGAACCGCGACGCGGAATTGTTAAACTGTTCCACTCTCGACCGTCGCACAATTTGCCGTCGTACAAATGCTGAAAAACGCCCTGATCGAAAAACGAAAAACAATCGAACGCGTCGCGTCGTTCAATTTCGCTAATCGCTCTGCACCAATCATCGACAAATTGCCAATCGCGTGACGAATCGAAACCTAAAAACCCGCAACATGGAAATTCGTTCGGATCGGATCCCCATTGCTTGCCGGGCTGCCCTAATGCTGACGCTGCGCAATCAGCGTTTGCGTTGTGTTTTGGTTGATACGATCCATGATCGGGAACAACGATCCCGTCGTCGATCATTGACACGACCGGCGACAAATCCCCACCGATAACAACGTCGGCGTCGACCCAAATGACTTTGTCGAAATACCGCATCGCCTGACGAATCATGAACGGTTTGTTGTAGGTTTGCCAACCGGTGACACGCGACGACAAACGGTTCTGCCAACCGATGAACCGGACGCCCCAATTTTGCATTTGCTGAACCGCCAACGTGTCGTTGATTCCTAAATCGTAGGCGATGACGTTGACGTTGTTTTGGTAGATCGTCGACCACGCGGCAACGTACAAACCACGCGAAAACGCATCGTCCGCCGCCGTCACGACCGCCACGTTGTCAGCGAACGATTTTCGGTTAGGCGTTGTTTTTCCAATTGCCGCGTCGACAATTTTTTTCGCCTGCCAATTCTTGAACGCGTTCGGAATCAACTTTGCACCCTTGATAAAAACGTTCGATTGTTCGACCAAATGTTTTTCAATCGTTTCACGTTCGGCGATGCAATCCGCGACGCCTTTTTGGTTCAACGATTTCGCATAGTCCGAACACCCGCAACCCTTTCGTTTGTCTTTCGGCGGTATTAACGACGAAACAAATTGTTCGTTGATTGATTCCGATACCGCATCGCCGAACATCGATCGTTCCGCCAAAAACTTTGGGAACGAACCGTCCGCAATGTCGGATGCGTGGAACACGCTTTCGCCGGTCGACTTGATTCCGTCGATGATCGATCGTTTGTTTTCAACAAACCATTGTTTTTGGGTATCCGTGACCGATGACCACGGATGAATCCTCAAACGCCGCTGATCGTTCGACAAACTGACCGACAAATTCCATTTTTTAATTTGCTCAAAAACTTGCATCGCTCGCCCTAAATTTCGCCCGTGTCGTATGCCTCTAAACAACAACATCGAACCGATCCATCCGGATCGACGACGTTAATCCATGCGTTTCCGAAATTTTTGCAATCGCCACAATTCGGCGCATCACATGCCGCGTTCAAACAATCGTCGCCGCCCCAAAAATCCATCGCTGGGAAATCGTTTGGTGAACAAAATGTCGTCGCTAAATCTCCAATCTGTTCTCCCGCTGCATCCGGATCGGGACAACCACAATCGCCGTCGCAATCTAATTGTTTTACCCATTGGTTTCCGTCCCACTCCCATTCACACTCCGTTTGACCTTCGCACAAATCCAATCCGCTATCACATTCCTCGATTTCAATATGCCAATGGCAAGTACAAAAACAACCTTCATACCCTTCGCTTCGATGATCCGCACTACACAACCACATTTTCGACGGCGCGAGACATTCCGTCCCGGATACGAAATCATTCACCTTGGTAGTGAATTCGAACAAAATTCCGCAGAATCCACCTTCTCCCGTTTTTGGCTGATTGTTGATCGTTAGCGAAACGCTTCCGGGAACGATTTGATAGTTTGCATCGCCAGAAATTCCGAACGAATCGTACGCCAAACCATTTTCCAACGTTTCATCGCCGCAAAATTTGTGACAACAATTCACGCAACAGCAACATTCGCCGCCCTCCGCGTTTGTCAAATTCCCGTTTCCGATTATTTGACCGCCGGAAAACCTAATCGTCATTTTCTCGCCCTATGTCGTGCATGGATCGTCGCAATCAGCCGGTGGGAATATCGGAATGCAACATTCATCCGTTGACGTTCCACCCGCTTCGCAATCCCAAACCGTAACGTTTTCCAGTATTAGCGTGAAACATAAATAAGCGGTTTCACCCGACGCACCGAAACAATTCGTCGTTGCTGTTTGCAACGGTTGCGGGTCTGCGATCAACGGTTCCGAGCAATTGCAACCGAACGAACACGACGAAGTTTTTGTCCAACCCGGAACCGGCGTATCGTTGTAAACCCACGAACACGTCCCGCACTCATTCACGGCGCACGAAACCGAAGTCGCAACCGCTTTGTCGACAACCGGACTAAGAATAGACCAAACCTGTTCGGGTGAATTATCACAATTGAATACACGCAAAACTTGATGTTTTCCCGACAAATCACAATTGACCCAATCGGGGCTAACGCCGTCCTGATAAATCAACAAATCTTTGTCGACCCCGCATCCGAGAAACGAAGAACACGCCGTGATTGCGTACCATTTGTTTCCGCATTGCATCACCAAACCGGAATCACCCGCGTCCAACTTGCACTCAACCGACGGAACGAAATTCATTTCGACGTCGCCCGCGTAACCTGTTCCGTCCAATTCCGACAAACTAATCGATCCGACCGACGCACCCGCTGCGACGTCCTGTTGTAGCGTGTATCTCCAAACGTTCTGACGCTCGCCTAGATCGACCAAGCAATATTTCGATCCATATTCAAACAAAACTTTTGCGAACCCGCCGGTTGCCGGTCGCGCTAAATGCGGGAATTCTGGATCCACCTGAACGAACCGTTTGTTCGGTTGCTGTTCGCCGCGTATTTCGACTAACGCCAAACCTGAAATAGCCGCCCTGACCTGTTCATCTTTTTTTGCGGGTTCCGCCGCTACACCAACTCGCGTGATTTTTTCGTACCACAACGGCGAATTCCCAACGAATCGCATTTGTGCCGCTAAATCATGCGGGTTGTTGTCGTCCTGCGCCCCGTCGTATCCTTCGAAATGAACCAAATGCCCCATTTCGACGCCCGCTTGTTTCACCAAATAGGGAACCAGCGTTTGACCATACAAATCGATCGCTCCACCGTACCCGTTTTGACCTTCCGCGATTCGGTCAATGGTTCGGTTCCATAGGCGGGCGGTGACTGGATCGCCGGATTTGACTTTCAGGTTCGCTGGGTTGTTTTGAGTCACGGATCACGAACCAATTTGTAGAACGGTGAAATCTGACATTGTGTAAACTTCCGCGACGTATGCGGCGCGTGCCTTGCTTATTTGCAAACCGCTTTCCTCATCTTTCAAAACTTTATAATCGAACCACAAAAAATCGTGACCGCGTTTCGATATGTTCGGAACGCCGCCGATCGTTACGTTGCTGATGTTCGGCGATGCCGCGAACCCGTAGTCCAAAACGGGATTTTCGCCAATGATTTGACCTGACGCACCCAAAAACAACAATTCACCGGCGGCAAACGTCAAAAACGGACTACGATTTACGGTTCCGGTTACGGATGCAACCAGCTTTGCATACTCAATCGGCGCACCCATCGACGCGGACGGAATTCTCGCGCGTATGTTCAACTTCAACGCCGGGATGATTCTGTCGACGCCTTCCGGCTTGTTGTCCTGAACGTTTACCGTGTACTCGAACGTTCGCGGCGTTTCTTGCGGGGCGGGGAACGTCCATTGTTGAAACGATTCTGTTTGCTTGATCGTTCCGCCGGTCGTATCCATTTGAACGGTAAATTCACCGACGTCGGGCGTGTAGTCATATTCGCAAGTGAACTGCCAAGATTCCGAACCTGAAATCAGCTTCCATGAAACCTGATTCAGCGACATTCCATAAATTGAATTTAACTTCAACGGAACGGCAAAAAATTTCAAAACGTCATAGGCAAAAACCGGATCGTCGGTTCCCTTCACCAAAAAATGACGGGTCAGCGTGTCGCCGTCCTTGTTGGTGACGCCCATTCGTCCCGCCATTTCGCGAACGGTTTGACCCGTCGCATATTCATACGTCAATGAATGGCTTGTCATACAAAAACGCCTCCGTTGCCTTGATCGACCATTTGTTCCGTGTTCTCTGCAATTTGTTTCTGAACGTCCAATTGATCTTTTTGGATCGACTGTTGACCGCCTAAAAACATTGCACCGAATCCGCTAAAGGTTCCGCGTGCCGCCGACGTCATTTTTTCGCCGCCCTGATCCATTTCATTTTGCAAACCGTCGACCAAATTTTGCAAATCCGGTCGGTCGGGTGCTGCGCCTCGCCGATCCTCGATTTCTTTTCTTGCTTGCTGACCACTTGCGGCAATGTCTTTTTTCAACGCGTCCATTCTTGCGCGACGTTCGGCGTCCCTTGCTTCTCGATCTGCTTTGCTACTCGCACCGATTCCGTCGGCGGAATCCTGCATCGCAACGCCGAAATCGGAAATCGAATCGCCGATTCCGCTGAAATCCATTCCGATTGCGCCGCCGTCGTTCCACGCGTCACCGCCGCCGCCGATTGTCCTGACGCCGTTCATTTCGCCGAAAAATTCGGTCAATGAATTGAACACGCTGTTGTAATAGTTGCCGTAGGCGTCGCTCAAACTTTTGATAACGCCGCCCAATTTTTCGAACAACGAACCGACCGCCTTTGTAACGGCTTTCGAAATTTCGAAAAAATAGTCCATGAACCCACGCCAATAATCTTTCATTGAATCGACGATCGACAACCATGTAAATTCTAAACCGTCCGCGATTGCATCGAACGCCGCGTTCAAATCACCGGTCGCCAACGCGTTCTGAACCGTCGCGAACGTGTCGGAAATGACCGTCCCCAATGGCTCGAACGTATCAATGAAAAATTCAACCGCCTTTGCACCGTAGTCGGTGTATTTGAAAACCGCTGTTCCCAACGCCGCGATTGCCGCGATTGCGATTCCAACCGGCGAAACAATGAACGCGATTGCTGACGCCACCGCACCTAACGCCGCACCGATCCCAATGAACGCAAAACCGGCGGTCGTCAATGCTGCGCCCGCTGCTAACAACGCCGCGCCCAACGCCGCAACGCCCAAAATCATTTCACGATTGTTTTTTACAAACTGAACAACGGGTTTCAGTATTTCTACAAAACTGTTCGTTATTGACGTTATTGCTGGCGCTAACGCTGCACCGATTTGATTTTTCGCGCCTTTGGTTGCGGAAATTACTCGGTTCATTGCGTCGGCGTACGCTGCTGCCGCGTTTGCGTCGTCGGTCGACATTGTACGCCCTAACTGATCCGCTTCCGCCATCAACGCCTTTATTCCGTCGCTTCCTTCGTCCATCAATGGTTTCAATTGCTTAAAACTGTCGCCTAATATCTCGAAACCCATTTGATTTGCGAACGCTTCGTTTTCAACTTTGCCCAGAACGTCAGCAAGTTTTAAAAATTGCTGATCCGCACTCATGGCGTCTAATTCTTGAAGATTAACGCCGAGAAGTTTTAACGCTCTTGCGGCTGGTGACATTCCAGTTTCCGCCGCGTTTGCGATTCTTCTACTAGACCTGAACATCGCATCACCGACCGCGTCGATACTCGTTCCGCTTTGTTCCGCTGCAAATGCTAACGCGGACAAACTTTCGACGCTTGCGCCTGTTCGCAAACTCATTTTTTGCATTTTGTCGCCCGCGTTCGCGAACGAACTAGCAATACCGACCAAAGATCCGGTGATTGCAACACCGACTCCGCCGATTGCTGCGCCCGACGTTGCGAATTTCTTACCGACGGCGTTCATTTTCGCCGCCGCTGCTTTCAATCCGGCGTCGAGTTTGTCCCGAACGCCCAATTCAACGTATGCCTCGCCCGCCTTAACATTTCCCACGCTATTAACTCCCGAATGAATTTTTCCACGGTAACATAATCGCGCCGGATTGAATTGACTTCATCAACGCCGGAACCATAAACGGACGTTTTGCAATCGAAACGCGTTTCGATCGTTGCCGCAACAATTTTCCTTCCTGCTTTTTGCTCAATCGTCGCCACGTCTTTTTTCCCGACGGCAAACGATACAAACCTTCGACAAACTTCACCTTTCCGCCGCGTTCCAGTATTGAACCCGCCGGTCGTGATGCAATCGCGTCTTTTCGCTGCTTGTCGAGCTTTACCGCACCGACCAAACCATACGACGCGTCACCGGAAACCCAAAACCGAATGTTTTTGACGCTGAATTTTTGCGACGAATGAATTCTCGGAACCTCATTCGGCGACGATATTTTTTTCGTCTTGCTACCAAACGAACGAATCGCGGATTTCCGAATATAAGCAACCTGACCGAACATCGCTTTTCGCTTCGCTTTCAACTTTGCCGCACGAATCGCCGCGTAATCGGGTTTTTTGAAAACGACGTCGATTGAAATTTTCATTTCGAACCCTTTCGTTTTTCCCGCTTCCGTTTCAACGCATCGAAAACAAACGTCGGATTGTGTTCGATTTTCGGAGATTCCCGATAGGGATGATACGCGTGAAACGGCAAACCCTTCGGATCTAATCGGTTTGCGACCTGATAACAAATCCACGCCGAATGATCCCATTGTTCCCGACGAACATTTTCGGAAACCGTCACCAATTCGGCAAACGTCAATTCACGCCAATCGACGTTAGCGATTGCTGCCAACGTGAAAACGTTCGTCCAATGTTCGTTCGGATCCGCTATTCCGTTTCGGTCGTGTTCAATTCGCGAATCGCTTCCGCCGCTGTTCTCAAATTCGTCGCCAAAAGTTTTTGACCGAAACGTTCCGTAAAATTTGCTAGTTCAGTAAAAACAGCCTCCGATAAATCGTTCAACGTGTTTTCACCTTCCAAATTCGATTCGAAATCGGTTTCGGAAATCCCCAACTGTTTGCATTTGTTCCGACAAACGCAAAACGCGAATTGAATCAAATCGACCGGCGAATTTAACAACTTCGGAATGTCGTTCGGGTTCGCCGCGTCGATTCCGATTTCGTTACGGATTGCGCGAAACAATCCGTAACTGAACGTCAAAACAAATTCATTCCCCGCGTTGTCCACAAACTTTGTCGGCATCGCTCGCCCTTTCGTTTTTCTATGCTACGCCCGTGTATTCCGTGACCTCAATTTCGGCGCCGGTTGCGTCGTCGTATGCGTCCGCACGACCGAACGGAATTGATTCAACGACCGCGTCGCCACCGTTCGCCGTTTGTGCAAATTGTCCAAGATAAACGCAAACTCGCCAACCTTTGTGACCGCCCGACGTCACTTCACCGTCCAAACAACAAATGTCGACAAACTCTGCGTCCATCATTGCGTTGTATAAAAACGCATAAACCGAATCGCCCGCTTGACCGCCCGCCTTGCGAACGTATTCAAACGACCCGTTGCAACGCGAATATCCGACGATCTGCGAACCGTTGTTGGAACCGTGAAATTCAACGTCGTTCAAATCATTTCCGAGATTAAACGTAATGTTTCGCGCTCGCTTGATTTCAACCCACGTCGGCGACGCATACGTTCCTGAATTGTAGTATAGGTAACAATCCTTCCCGCTTAACGCACCTTGAACCAAATCGGTTAATGCCATTTTTTCAAACCTTTATTCGTCGAGAATGTCTAAAAAATTTACTATCAATTGACTCTGCCAAATTTGTGAAGTACGCCACAACTCGACGTCAAAAAATTCAGGTTGTTCAATTGATTCGAAACGATGACCGCAATGCACACCGCGAAAAAATGTTCCGTTCGGTGAAAACAATCCGATCGCTGTTTCGACAATTCCATCAAACGCATCGGCGACCGCTAACGATTCGACCTGACGTGATGATTCCGTGATTGCCTGCGACAAGGAACCGTGACCGGCAAACGTAATGTTCACGCTGACGCGTCGACGTGATGCGCCTTGCAACGCTTCGATTTGTCGGGAAACCAGCCAAACACAAAATTCATTTGTTGCCGACGACTCAAAATCAAACGTTGGATCAACCGACGACCTGACGACGACATTCGAAAACGTCGACGACAATTCGTTTTTGATGGCGTCCCTCAAATCGCTTGCCCGGCTCAATTCTCGAACCTTTGCGTTGTGTGAACTCGAATCATTTTTTTGTACGGATCCGACCAATTCGCAACGGTCGCGTCGGATCCCTTTAATACTTCAAAACGCGCACCCGAATCATCAACAATGAAATCGCCTTTCATCGGCTTGACCGGTTCGCCGTCCGTCCATTGAAACGACGAAACATCAAACAAAAAATCGACGGTTTTCATTGTGACGACCGTTTCGGATGCGGTCATTTCTTCCCACTCAGATTGACCGCGAACGGATTGAACGCGAACGACGTTCGATCCCGAAAAATACGAAACCGATTCGCCGTTTGCCCTCAACAATGTTTTTGCGTGTAATTGCAAATTCGTTTTGAACAATCCGTTCATTTGCAAATCTCACCTATGCCAAAATTGCTTCCGTGTCGCTGATTTGATCGGTTGCAACTAATTGCACACCGAACGCATCGCTTGGAAACGGTGCCGGTGAACCGGTCGGATTTGTCGCGGTTCGTGATTGCTGCAATTGGCGAAGTGAACGCCGTGACATTGCAATAACATTCGGCGCACGACCGGCGGGAAACTTGCCGATCAATTCGGAAAGCAAATCGTCGGTCAAACCCTTTCCGGCGTCCTCCGTTACGTTTGCAATTCGACCCAAATCGTAGTTGGTTGCGACTTGCAATCCGCCATAAAACAAAATCGGCGTCCGCATTGCGTCATAACTTCCGGTAACGCTACCGGATCGAAGAACGCTATACTCTTGCCCGATTTCAATTTGACCGCCCAAACCGTAAACGGCGGAAACGGCGGATTCACCTAAACGGATTGCCCAAACGCTCGACGCGGTTGACGCGGTCGTTCCACCGGCATCGACAACCATTTCGTCGGCGACGGCGTCAACGGATGACAAATCGGCGAAACCGTTGAATCCGACGGCGTCGGAATCCGTTCCGTAAATGATTTGAGATTCCATCCCGACAAACGCCGCAATCAAATGGTCAATCGCTTCGCGACGCTTCAACGCTTCGCCGCCTTCGGCTTTAAGCAAACCCATATCAATATCGAAACCGGCGTCAAACAATTTCAACGCTTGCGTGATTTTTGTGTAGGTCGCTTTGGTATTCTCAACACCGTCATTGATCGCGCGGAAACCGGCGGCGGGTGCGGCGGTTTTCTTCAACCATTCGTGCGACGTCGAATTCGACGCGACGATTGACGACATTGCTTTAAGCAATGGGGTTTCCTCTAACAAATCGGAAACGTCGATGTCCGAAATGTTTCCGTCTGCGAGTTGTAGTAGGTCGCCTGCGGTCACGAATGAATTAGCCATTTTTTTGATCCCTAAAAATTTGTGATGTTTGTTCACGCGTTGAAATTAGTTTTTTTGCGAACGTGTAAATTGTGCGAACGTCATTGGTTTCTTAACCGAATCATCGCTGACACCGATTCCCAAACCGTCACGCTCGCCGAAATCAATTGCCGCCAATGTCGATTCCAATTCGGAAACGCGTTTTTGCAATTGCTCTTTTTCTTCGCTTAAACTTTCCGACAAACGTTCGAATCCTTCGGAAAACGAAACGCCTGATTCAAACCATTCCTGCCCCTGTTCGATTCCGAACGCGTCCGTGTATTTCTTTAATTCCGCGACAAAATCGGATTTTGAAAACGAACGTGATTCCGACAAAACCTTTGATTTTTCGTCGTCGCTTTCCGATTCGCTTTCGCTTTCGGGTTGCTGTTCCGAATCACCTTCGGGTTGTGCCTCCGAATCACCTTCGGGTTGATTTTCGGAAACGTCGTTCGGTTGTTCGTCGTCGGAATCCTCCGCCAACGCCGAACCGCACGTTTCGCAATATTCAACCGAATCGTCGTCAACGTTTTCGGTTGCTTTTTCTTCGGGTTCCATTGCTGAACCTTTCGCTAGTGAATAACCGTTGGAACGCAACCAACGTTGGAAAAACTCCGACGCTCTTTCCGCGTCGACGCCGAACAACGCGTCCGGCTTTTTAATTTGTTCTCCGACCATGAATCGTAAAAATTTGTCCGCGTCGACCGGCAACGATGACGCCGAATAGATTCCGTCGGGATTCGCGGCGGGTTCATCGACCAAATCCGCCGCTCGCAATTTCTCCAATCGAACGTGCGGGATGTTTTCGACGTTCATTTCGTCGGGCGATTTGAAACCGGACAAATCCAAATCGTCGGGTTCAAAAATTGAATCGTTCGGTTCCGCGCCGTTCTGCAAATGAAAATCACGTTCCGCTTTTTCGTCGTGTTCAAACACGATCGACAAACCGGCGGCGTCGGAATCTTCGTCAATCAACAGACGAACGTACTCGACCAAATTTCCGTCGGGCGTTTTGGTTGCTGACGTTGCGAAATGCAAATCCGCTAACACCTTGTCACCTTCGACGCGTGCGTTCATCACGCGACCTAGCAACTTTCCCAATCCGTCCGAACTCATTGACGGATGCGTGAACCTTGCTTTGATCCCGTTTTCCGATTCGTTGATTGCTTCCGCGACCTGATCCAAAAACGGTGCGTCAATCCACGCATCGTGACCCAACGCCTCGCCTCGCGTGATGACCGAAACGTTTTCGATCATTCCGGCGTCGTATTTTCCGCCGTCCTGATACTGGAACGCCTCGACCGAACTCGACCGATCAAAACGCGTAAACGCGGGCGCGACTTCCGTTTTGTATTCACTCATTTTCGTCACCTGTTTGTTGTCGCGTTCCGTTCTCGACGGGTTCAACCCGATCGTCGCCCGCTGTTTCCTCTACGTTGGAACCCGATTCATCGGCAACCGTGAAACTAACGTCGACGCCGCGTTCGGACGCGTACTTGATCGCCTCCGAAATGTCGTCGATGTTTTCGTAGTAGTCCGTTCCGGTCATTCGACAAATGCGTTGCGGCGTGTCGATTCCCGCTGCAATTGCGTCAACGTTTCCTTTGATTTCCTTTGCTGGATCCCACCACGGAAAACCGGTCGGAACCCATTCAAACGGCAATTCGTTGATCGAAATTGGCGGCAAAAATCCCGCCGCAATCCATTGCGAATATTTCCAAACGGTATAGCGACGCCTCAGTCCGGTTTGATCGTCGCGTTCGCCCTGCGCCCGGTTGTTGTAGTTCAACCCGGCCTG